>OBWY01001116.1_pt1 | contig 17424 bp, 9 predicted proteins | sample 1538081 | NCBI WGS metagenome assembly OBWY01 (sample SAMEA2580089, study PRJEB22360) | human gut metagenome | biome: human gut; feature: human-associated habitat; material: faeces | place: Denmark | collected 2008/2010
TTACTGTTTCGTTACCTATTTGAAATTTTGAAAGCAAAGTAGCTGAAATATAAGCAGTTAGAGTTATAGGTTCAAAACCCTGTCTCTCCGCTAGAAAGCAGCTTTTTGCTGCTTTCTGTTTTTATGGAGAGTTTTTTCTCTAGTTGGTAATTGTAAGGAGAGGTGCTCGAGTGGTTGAAGAGGCACGCCTGGAAAGCGTGTATACCCCTAAAGGGTATCACGAGTTCGAATCTCGTTCTCTCCGCATCATTTTTTTACATTTTAATATTAATGAACGGCTGTTTTGACTTATCAAGGCAGCCGTTTGTTTTATATTGTTTTCGGGAATTCGGTTATTCCAATTCTTCAATAATCTTCTTTACATCTACCGGTTGTAATCGACCATATACCTTCTCGCCGATCATCACTACCGGAGCCAGTCCGCAGGCGCCTACACAACGCAGACAGTCTAATGAGAACTTTCCGTCCGGGGTAGTGTCACCGACTTCGATACCTAATACACGTTTGAACTCTTCCAGCAGTTTTTCTGAACCACGTACATAACAAGCTGTACCCATGCAAACAGAGATGGGATGTTTTCCTTTGGGAGTCATGGTAAAGAAAGTATAGAAAGTGACGACACCATACACTTTCGATACGGGAATTCCAAGTTTGGAAGCGATAATCCGTTGCGTTTCCTCGGGTAGATACCCTTGCAAATGCTGTGCCTCATGCAAAATATTGATAAGTTCGCCCGGTTTGTTTCCATGCTTGTCGCAGATCGTTTTGATTTGCTCTGCCATGTCACAGGCTAGTTTGATATCTGACATAATACTCTTCGTTTAAAGTTAATCCATAGATTTGTTGAAATAGTGCGTGTGCAATAGCGTTTCCGATATCTCGCCCAGTGGTTTGCCGAGATATTCTTCGTACAAGGTCTTGATGTACGGATTCTCGTGCGATTTGCGCAAAGGTTTGTTGGTGTCTTCGCGGTAGAGTGCGTTGGCGCGTGCATACAATATTTCCGAGTTGCCGTGATGCAACGGCTGTCCGCCTCCTCCGATGCAACCTCCGGGGCAAGGTACAACAGATATCAAACCCCCCCCCCCCCCGGACCCCCCCCCCGAAAAAAGCCATAATTTCGATTACATGATATTCGTTGTGCCCGTTTCGTATATCTTCCAGTAGATGGCGGGCGTTGCCTAGTCCGTGTGCGATGCCTACTTTTAATTCAAATCCGTTTAGGTTGATGGTAGCACGCCGGACACCGTTAAGTCCGCGTACTTGTTCGAAGTTTACATTTTTCAGAGATTCTCCGGTATAGATTTCATAAACAGAACGGAGGGCGGCTTCCATTACACCACCTGTTGTACCGAAAATAACGCCGGCACCGGTCGACTCACCCATAGGGTTGTCAAACGGGCTGTCCAGTACCAGCGGGAAGCCGATATTGGCGCGTTTAATCAGTCGTGCCAGTTCGCGGGTGGAAATAGAATAATCTACGTCGGGAATACCGTTCACTTTAAATTCATCGCGGGCACATTCATACTTCTTTGCCAGACAGGGCATGATGGATACGACTACCAGCTTTTCTCTGGGAATTCCCATCTTTTCCGCCCAATAGGATTTGGCGATAGAACCGAACATCTGTTGCGGTGAACGGGCGGTGGATGGAATGTCCAGCATATCCGGGAAGTGATGTTCGAAGAAGTTCACCCATGCCGGACAGCAGGAGGTCAGGATAGGTAACCGTACGGACTTATCTCCGTTGAGATAGCGCGTCAGACGGTTTAGTATTTCCGATCCTTCTTCCATGATGGTGAGGTCGGCGGCAAAGTCAGTATCGAATACATAGTCGAATCCCAGTTCACGCAGGGCATAAACCATTTTTCCGGTTACCAGTGTGCCGGGAGGAAAACCGAATTCTTCGCCCAGGGCAGCACGTACGGCAGGGGCTGTTTGCACAATCACCACTTTATCCGGGTTAGCTAAGTCGTCGAGCAGGCGGTTCGTATAATCGCGTTCGGTCAGTGCACCCACCGGACAGACAGCTACGCATTGTCCGCAATAGGTACATTCGCTTTCCGTCATCATCCGGTCAAAGGCAGGGGCTATCGTCGTGTTGAATCCGCGACGGATGGCACCGAGCGCACCGACTGTCTGAACATCGTTGCAGACACTTTCGCAGCGGCGACAGAAAATACATTTATCCATGTTGCGCACGATGGAGGCAGTGATTTCCCGCTTGCGGGGAGAGAGCTCGCCTCCATTGAAAGGCATTTCGCGGATATTAAAGCGTAGCGCTAATGTCTGAAGTTCGCAATTGCCACATTTGGGGCAGGTGAGACAGTCGTTGGGATGATCCGACAGGATAAGTTCGGCTACCACTTTGCGTGCGTTCATCACACGTAGCGTACTGGTTTTCACTATCATTCCTTCCGTGCAACGGGTAGCGCAGGCAGGAGCTAGATTGCGGCGTCCTATTACCTCGACTACGCAGATGCGACAGGAAGCAGGATTGTTCTTTATGCAGGTGCCTTTCAGGTCGATGTGACACAAAGTAGGTATGTTGATGCCGATTTTCGTGGCAGCTTCAAGGATGGTACTTCCTTCGGGGACGGTGATGAAATGACCGTCTATCTGGAGGGTGATTTGTTTATCTTCCATAGTAATCGATTTTAGCAGACAAGAATAGCGTTGAATTTGCAGCGTGCCATGCACATGCCGCACTTGATACATTTATCGGGAGCAATGACATGTGGCTTGCGCACCAGCCCGCTGATAGCATCCGCCGGACAGTTTTTGGCGCATAGATGACAACCAATGCAACGTTCCGGACTGATGGTATATGTTAATAGTGATTTACATTGCTTGGAACGACAAGTCTTATCCCGTACGTGTTCCATATATTCATCGTAGAAGTTATCCAATGTGGATAAAACGGGATTCGGAGAGGTTTGTCCCAGTCCGCAGAGGGCCGTATCTTTGATGACTTGTCCCAAAGTGGCAAGTGTGTCCAGGTCTTTTTCTGTGCCTTTTCCTTCCGTAATCTTGTTCAGTAGTTCCAGCAGACGTTTGTTTCCAATGCGGCAAGGTGTGCATTTCCCACAGGACTCTTCCACTGTAAAATCCAGATAAAAGCGGGCTACGGATACCATGCAGTCGTCCTCATCCATGACAATCATCCCTCCTGAACCCATCATGGAACCGGCCGAGAGAAGGTTGTCAAAGTCAATGGGAGTGTCCAGATGTTTTTCTGTCAGACAGCCGCCTGACGGTCCTCCTGTTTGTACAGCTTTGAACTTCTTTCCGCCTTTGATGCCTCCTCCGATTTCGTAGATTACTTCCCGAAGAGTAGTTCCCATCGGCACTTCGATCAGTCCGACATTATTAATCTTTCCGGCAAGAGCAAACACTTTGGTTCCTTTGGAACGTTCTGTGCCAATCGTTGCAAACCAGTCAGCTCCTTTGGTTAGAATAATGGGAATATTGGCAAGCGTTTCCACATTATTTACATTGGTTGGTTTTCCCAGATAACCGGATTCGGCAGGGAAGGGAGGTTTCAGAGTCGGCTCTCCCCGTTTTCCTTCCATCGAATGAATAAGGGCAGTTTCTTCTCCGCAGACAAAAGCTCCGGCTCCGTATCGTATTTCTATGTCGAAACTGAAATCTGTTCCTAAGATATGATCTCCTAGTAATCCGTATTCGCGTGCCTGATTGATAGCTGTTTTCAGTCGGTTGATAGCTAACGGATATTCGGCACGGATATATACTAATCCTTTGGTGGAACCAATGGAATAACCGCAGACACACATCGCTTCTACAATCGAATGTGGGTCGCCCTCCATAATGGAACGGTCCATGAATGCACCGGGATCTCCTTCGTCGGCGTTACAAACCACGTATTTGACATCTGACTGTTGTTTGTTGGCAAATTCCCATTTCAGTCCCGTCGGGAAACCGCCACCGCCACGTCCGCGAAGTCCCGAACGTTTGATAATATCAATAACGTCCGTCGGCTGTTTGTTAAGCAGACAATCGGCCAATGCAAAGTATCCTTCACGGGCGATATATTCTTCAATATTTTCGGGGTCGATAAAACCACAGTTACGCAATGCGATGCGGAGTTGTTTCCGGTAGAAATCCATGTGCTTGGAGTCGCTGACGGTATGTTCCGTTTTAGGATCTACATACAGCAACCGTTCGATTCTTCGTCCTCCGATGATATGCTCGTTGATGATTTCTTCCGCATCTTCGGGAGTGACTTGGGTGTAAAAGGTATTATCGGGGATAATTTTCACGATAGGACCTTTTTCACAGAAGCCGAAACAGCCTACGGTGATGACTTCTACTTTATCGGTGATTTCGTTCTTTTTGATGGCTTTTAGAAGATTGTCTGTAATACCTTGGCTGGAAGATGTCTTACAGCCTGTACCACCGCAGATCAGAATCTGAAGATGTTGCGCACCGGATGCCAGTCCGTAACACTTTTCAGTCACCTTTTCATTACTTTCTTCGCGCAATGAAAGATTGTGCTCTGCTCTCTTCCTGATTGTTGCCAAATCATGGATAGATAAAATTTTCATAAGTATCAGAATTGTTAGTCGGTTTTTTGCAAATATAATTCTTTGTTTGAAATAACAGCGTAGTCTCGTACAAATAAAATTGTTCTTTGACGGAGGATTTAGGTAAATAAATCTCTATCTTCGTATTTAATAGGTATCAAACCTAAAAAATATAACTGAAGTATGAGACGAATTTTACTTGGACTATGTTTTCTATCCTTTCTGAACAGCGCATCCGGACAAGAGATTCCTTTGCCGGAAAAGATGCCGCAGACACATCCGCGGGTACTGACTACTCCGGCGGGAAAGCAGGAAACATGGAAGCTGATTAAAAAAGAAGAATGGGCGAAAGATGTTTTCAATAAATTGAAGGAACGGACGGAAGTATATACGAACCTGACGGATGCTCAACCGGCGTGGTTGCTGTCTCGTTTGGCAATGTACTGGAAGTCTCATGCCACGGAAGTATATGTGAAAGGTGAAACGTTCGACCATGCAGGTGGTGAAAGAGCTCCTTATCCCACTGTGCGCTACACGGGAACCCGTGGCACAGCTGCTACCCACGGCCGTCCCAAATTGGCGGATGTCGTTCCTTATGATGATGAGGATGGGAATGTCACTTTCTGCAATAATGCACTTCCCGACCGTCCTATGGAGAGTGTACACCCATCCAAAACAGGCCGGAATATTGAAAGCCTGAACTGCGAAATCCTGGGAATTGCCCGTGATGCCGCTTTCCTTTATTGGATGACGGATGAAGAGAAATTCGCTAAACTTGCCGCGGGGGTCTTTGATACATATATGACAGGTATTTATTATAGAAACGTGCCCATCGACCTGAATCACGGCCATCAGCAAACATTGGTAGGATTGACTTCTTTCGAAGTCATCCATGAAGACGCACTCCATATCGCTGTACCTTTATACGATTTTCTATATAATTATCTAAAGGCCAATTACCCGGATAAAATGGAAATCTACGCCGGAGCTTTTAAGAAATGGGCGGATAATATCATAGCGAACGGTGTACCTCATAACAACTGGAATTTGCTACAGGCACGGTTTATTATGAATGTCGGATTGGTATTGGAAGACAATAAAGAATATGCCGACGGAAAAGGACGTGAATATTATATCGACTATGTGATGAACCGTTCCAGCATCCGCCAGTGGAGTCTGACGCGATTGGCGGATTATGGTTTCGATATAAATACGGGAATTTGGGCAGAATGTCCGGGATATAGCAGTGTGGTAATCAATGATTATGCCAATTTCGTGAATCAGTTTGATACGAATCTGCAATATGATTTGGTGAAAGCAATGCCTGTATTGTCGAAAGCGGTAGCAACCACTCCCCAATATCTGTTTCCCAACCGTATGATTTGTGGCTTTGGAGATACGCATCCGGGATATTTGAGTACGAACTTCTTTATCCGTATGATACAGAATGCACAGGCGAACGGGAAGAAAGAACAGGAAAACTATTTCACGGCTTTATTGAAATGCCTGAACCCGGATTTGGGAAATGATAAAACAGAAAAGAAGAATGTGCGTGTATCTGTCAATTCTTTCTTTGAAGATAAACCGCTGACGCTAAATCCCAAAGTGCAGCCGGGAAAGATAGAAGATTATGTTTCTCCTTTGTTTTATGCTCCCAATGTGTCATGGCTGGTACAGCGTAACGGTATGCATCCGCGCAACAGTTTGATGATTTCGTTGAATGGCAGTGAAGGGAATCACATGCACGCTAACGGCATTTCGATGGAACTTTACGGAAAAGGATACGTATTGGGTCCGGATGCAGGTATCGGGCTTTTCCTGTATAGCGGACTGGATTATGCGGAATATTATTCTCAATTCCCCAGTCATAATACAGTTTGTGTGGATGGAATATCGAGCTATCCGGTGATGAAAAGTAACCATTCTTTTGATTTGCTTTCCTGTTTCCCGGCATCAGCGGAACCGGGCAAAGCATTTACGTCCGTTACTTACAGTAACCTTTATTTCCGTGAACCGGAAAGCAGGGCGGATCAGACCCGTATGATGAGTATTGTCACTACCGGGGCGGAGACGGGGTATTATGTCGATGTATTCCGCAGCCGGAAAGAGAAAGGAGGCGATAAGATGCACGATTACTTCTATCACAACCTTGGGCAGACTTTGACATTGACGGCAGCAGATGGCAGCGACCTGAATCTCCAGCCTACGGAAGAACTCGCCTTTGCAGGCGCACATCTTTACGCTTATTCCTATTTATATGATAAGAAAGTGGCTGCGACCAATAAGGATGTCAAAGCAACTTTCACCATAGATATGAAAGATAAGGACGGCGATGATATATACATGAATCTTTGGATGAAAGGCGAACCGGATCGTGAAATCTTTACGGCTTTGGCGCCAATGACCGAAGGGCTAAGCCGTACACCGAATATGCCCTATAATATAAAGGAGCAGCCGACGCTGACATTTGTTGCCCGTCAGCATGGAGAAGCTTGGAATCGTCCTTTTGTCTCGATATATGAACCGAGTACGAAAAAGGAACCGTCTGCTATTCAGTCCGTCTCTTACTTTGATGCAGAAGGAGCAGGTTTGGAAGACTTTGCCGGTATCTGTGTGAAAAGCAAAAACGGACGTATAGATCATATCTTCTCTCTATCTGATGCCGCACAAACCGCTACTTATCAAGGAATGAAAGTGAAAGCGGATTATGCTGTTATCAGCAATGAATATGCAGGAAACCGGACGTTGTTTTTAGGGAATGGAACCCAATTGGTTGCACCCGGGGTAATGATTCAGACCGACAATGCCGCTAATGTATTGCTCGAAAAGAAAGAAGGGAAATGGTATATTATTTCTTCTGCTCCCTGTACGGTTGTTATCGGCGATAAGAAGATAAAACCCGATGCTGCGTCGGAGCCTATGTTGTTGCGTATCTGATGTTTCATTGGTAATAAAGAAAAATTGTATATCTTATCCGTAGTATGGTATATTATGGCCTAAGATGGAAATTGTTGCAATAAAAAACAAAAAAAGCGTGTTTAAACGTTTTTAATACTATATTTTTTCTAATTTTGTGGCTTTCTGTCCAAGTAGTATATAAAATGGACAGTAAGCCCTTTTTTTGTGGGTAAATATTTAGTGGGAAATATTTAGTGGGAAATAAATGATGGTATATGTGATGAGAAATGGTCGCAGAGTAATAGCTGCGTTATCATTTCTGTTATTATGTTGTGGTGTACATGTGCACGCACAACGGGTGGCTGTAAAGACAAATGCATTGGGTTGGCTGACCGCCAGTCCGAATGTAGAAGCAGAATTTGTATTGGGTAGTCATGTCTCCTTAAACATGGGGATTGCTGCGAACCCAATCAGTACAGACAACTTTAAAACGACTTTCACGCATTTTCAGCCTGAAGTTCGTTACTGGCTAAATCGTCCGATGGTGAGTCATTTTCTTGGAATCACCGCTTTCGTGAATAATTTTGATATGATGGTAAAAGATGTGCATCACAAAGGCGATGCATACGCCGCCGGTTTGACCTATGGATACGCATGGGTGCTGGGCGATCATTGGAATATCGAAGCAACTGCCGGAGTGGGTGTGTTGCGCTACCGTCAGTTTAAGTATGATAAGGGTACTCCGAAACCGGGTGCGGTCAACGATAGTAAGACCACCATTGCACCTGTCAAACTGGGGGTATCCTTTGTTTATATTATTCGATAACGAACATTAGCTAGTCAGAAAAGAGAATGAAAATCAATTTGAAACGTGATAGATTAACAGGTATACTTCTCGTGGCGATGATGTTCGTCGGTATGAATGTATCCGCCCAACGGATCCGCGTGCAGGGGCATATCACAAACCCGCAGGGAAAAAGTGTTCCGAATGTAAATGTGTTGAATCCGGTCAATGACGAACGTATAGAAATGTCCGACGAGGATGGTCGTTACAGTGTCTTGGTTGAGAAAAACGGCTCGTTGAAGTTTACATGTGTCGGTTATGAAGACAAAACAGTGAAGGTGGCAGGAAAGCAGATTCTGAATGTAGTATTGAAAGATGCCGTCATCGAACTGGACGAAGTAACGATTACTTCCAAAGTGAAGGACAAAGTGATTCCGGAACCTACGGACATCGAAATCAAAGGCAATTATTTCCATCTGAAAACCCGTGTCCCGGTGCCTAAGGAGATGTTTAACTCACATCGCCGCTTGGTATTGCAGCCTTCCATTTATGATGTGACACTGAAAAAGCGTCTGTTGATGCGTCCTGTTGTATTTGACGGGGATACTTATAATACAACGCAAAATCGAATGTACGATTATGATATGGATAAAGATCCTTTGCACGATTATATCCGTGTGAAAACTACTTCTTCGCGCAAGGGGGATATTATTGCTTACCATGATTCTATCTATATAGAATATCTGCAACATGACTACCGTGCAGATGTGCATCTGGCGATGGAAAATTACCGGAATATCATTTATCGTGACTCTTTCTCCATTGCACGCGGAACGGTCAACCCGCTTCGTTTCTTGGAGTATAAATTCTCCGCTTTCAGCCTGACGGACGAGAAATATCTTCCGAAACCCGTGATGCAATTGCGGGATACGAAAGGTGAGGTAAACTTAACCTTCCTGGTAGGTAAAGCCGACCTGGATGATAAGAATCCACAGAATCAGGTGGAACTGAACCGGTTGAACCAGGAATTGCGTGGTATTGAGACGAACCCGGATGCCTCTTTGAAGAGTTTTCATATTACGGGGGTGGCTTCGCCGGACGGTTCTTACGCGACGAATCTTCGTCTGGCAAAATTGCGTACGGATAAGGCCCTGGAACGTATACTGGCACAACTGGACCCGGAAACACGTAAACTGTTGGAGGTGAAATCGGATGCATCGGTTGCCTCCTGGAAGGAGGTAGCTGAATTGCTGAAAAAAAGCTCCAAGCCGGAACTGGCTAAAGAAGTAGAGGACTTAATCAAACAATATGCAGCTACTCCTTACCGGTTGAATGGGGTCTTGAAATCGAAACCTTTCTACAAGGAACTTGCGGCTACTTATTTGCCTAAATTGAGAAAGGTGCAATATACCTATGGTTATTCAATCTTCCGTTCCTTGACAGACGACGAGATTAGAGAACTTTACAGAAAGAATCCGAAGGAACTGACCCGTTTCGAATATTACCGTATGATTACGACAGCAAAAACTCCCGACGAAAGGGAAAAGTATTGTAGGGAAGCTCTTGAACTTTATGATAACTTTACGTATGCAGCCAATGAACTGGCAGTGGCAACGATACAGAAAGATACTCCGGATTCACGTATTCTCGAACCGTTTGTCAGTAAATCGGCACCGGCGGAGTTATTGTCTAATCAGGCTATTGCCTTGCTACACGAAGGGAAATATACAAAAGCGGATTCAGTCTTGACATTGGTTCCCGAAGAAGCGGTTTCTGAAGATTTGCAGGCCATCGTTCAGGCATTGGCCGGTTATTATAATGATGCTTTCGAAAAGGTGGCGGCTACCAGTCCTTTCAATGAGGTGGTGATGCTACTGGCAATGAAGAAGAATCAGGAAGCATGGGATAAGATTTCTACCATGGATGTAGAGACCGCCCGCGAATATTATATAAAAGCGATTGCCGCCAACCGCCTGGAGAAAATAGGTGATGCGATTATGAGCATTGAGAAGGCCCTTGAACTTGATCCTTCCTTATTGGAAGTAGCGAAGGTGGATGGTGATATTATTGACTTGCTGCCGGAAGAGCAGAAAATTAAATAATGATATATACAACAAGAGTAAACGATGAATATCTTCAGAATCAACAATAAATATGTAGCAGTGGCAATCTTCCTGATGCTTGCTGTTACCTTACAGGCACAGGATTATGGTGCATTGCAATATATGTTACAGAAACGGCCTGCAAATGAAAAGTTCGAGAGCAATAAATTCAATGAACATCTCTTTTTCTCTGCCGGAATAGGGCCATACAGCTTGTTAACAAGTGGAGATAGTCAGGATGGAATGGGAATGACCGCCCATCTCTTTATGGGAAAGTGGATTACTCCGGTTCATGGACTTCGGATAGGGGTGAATTTAGGTTATCTGCCGTCGAGTATCTACGATTCTAAAATAAAAATGGGTGGCGGCAGCCTGGACTATCTGTTGAATATGTCCTCCCTGGCATACGGATACAATGCAAACCGTTGTTTTGAGTTAGTAGGGATTGCAGGTATAGAAGCCGGTTATTCTAAGGTGGGCGACAATAGCGATCGTTCCGAAAAGTATCCGGATTTGAAAGGCGGCGGTCAGCTTTATTACGGCGCTCATCTCGGTTTACAGGGAAATGTACGTCTTTCTTCTACATTGGATTTGTTTGTAGAGCCACGGATCGGATGGTATAATGACGGTTTTGCGTATACGGAAAGTTGGAGAAACTATAAAATGGCTGGTTCGGTTCTGGTAGGTCTGACCTATATGCCTGCTGCTCCGATGGGAACTAAGATTCATTTCGATGATTTCGATAAAAGTTCCTTCCTGAATCATATGTTTATCTCTTTATCTGGTGGTATCAGTACACTGAAAGTTCCGGGAATCAAGAATACGATTAAAGGATTAGGCCCCCAGTTCTCTGCCGGAATCGGTAAATGGTTCAGTCCTTCTTCCGGTCTGCGTTTGTCCGGGACGGTTGGACTTTCAGACACCCCTTCGGGCAGTGCAAGCGGCTACTTTAAACATGTCGATCTGCATGCGGACTATCTGTTGAATATCAATAATGTTCTTTGGGGATATGATGAAGACAGAATATTTAGTCTGATCGGTATTGCCGGAGTTAACCTGGCAGGTACGAAAGGAGTGGATAAAACCGCCAAGTATGCTCCGGGAATAGGAGTCGGTGTGCAAGGAAGTTTCCGTATCAACCGTTCTGTGGATTTATTTATAGAACCTCGCCTCAATGTGTATAATAAGAGATATGCAGGAGGTCGCGGAGTAGGTGGCAATACGGATCAGCTCGGAGAGTTGAATTTTGGTTTGACTTATCATACGATTGACCGTGCGGCACGTCCGAAGAACGGATTCTCAAGCAATCACATCGCAGACAATCTGTTTATGACTTCGGGAATCGGTGTGCAAATGTTCCTGAATAAGACGAATCTTGAAAACCTTGGTTCTTTAGGTCCGCAGGCTTCTGTCTCTATCGGTAAGTGGTTGAGCCCTTATTCCGGTTTGCGCCTGGTGGGTACGGGTGGATTCTTTACGAACTATGTAGTTCCGGGAAGTGTTAAAGCGGGCAAACTTAGACATGTCAGCGTCAGTGGCGGTCTTGATTACTTGTGGAACATAACGTCTACCATGAGTGGATATAATCCCGATCGTATCTTTGATTTAATAGGTTCGGTAGGTGTCAACCTTGCTTATACTTCCAAATCAGACCATAAGTTCCAACCGGGTATTAATGCAGGCATACAGGGATTATGGCATGTGAATGATTTTCTCGGTTTGTACATTGAACCGCAGATTCGCTTGTATGGAGATAAATTCATTGAAGGTAATCTGGGGTTTATGCAGAAAGACGTAATGGTAGGAGTCAATGCAGGTTTCCACTATCGCTTTGTTCCTTATTCAAAAGCAGCCAATCGTAGCGTGTTTGGTCAGGATGACAAGCGTTACTTCATCTCCGGTGCACTTGGATTGGGTAGCTTGCTCGTAGCCAACAAAGATTTGGTGAAGAATGCAGGTGTAGAAGCAAAAGGAAGCATAGGTAAATGGTACACTCCGTTATCTGCATGGCGGGTAAATGGAACAATTATGTACAAGGCCAAAACGTCGTCGAAGATGAATCTTCATTATGCCGGTTTGGGTATGGATTATATGATGAGTCTGGCCACATTGGCAAAAGGATACAGCCCCGATCATGTGATAGATGTTGTTCCTTTTGTGGGAGTTACGGCCGGACTGGTACGCCGTTACGGTAAGTTCCGAGCAGTGCCGGGAATGGATGCCGGTGTGCAGGTAAAGCTGAAAGTGGCTTCTTCTTTGTATCTGTATGCCGAACCTAAAGTCGGTATCCGTACCGATACATACGATGGCTCCGAACAAGGAAGACCTGACCGCGTAGCTTCCATGGTAGGTGGATTATTGTACAGATTCAAGATGCCTACTTTCCAATAAGAAGAAAAATAAGAAATCGAATAAAAAGGGTTGCGCAATACCGGATTAGTGATTGTGCAACCCTTTTTGTATTCCATTTCCAAGAAATTACGGTTACATAAACGTTACATTAATATTACTTCCATTTCTACCTGATAATGAATAAAATGAATCTTTAGAATTCATTTTCTCCCTTGCTATTCTCCTCTACTTTTGCTCCAGAAATTAAAACGAAAACGTATGAAAACGATTACTGAAGCAATATCGAAACTAAGTTCAAACAGAAGATTAGCCGATTTCCTCTTTATTCTATGGGCAGGTGGAGCAGCCCTTCTTTCTTACTCACTGGTTTATACATTGCGCAAACCTTTCACAGCTGCTACTTTTGACGGGATAGAAGCATTCGGCTTTGATTATAAAGTACTGGTTACTATCATTCAGATAGCAGGTTATCTGATAGCCAAGTTTATAGGTATCAAGTTGATTTCCGAATTGAAGAGAGAGAATCGCCTGAAGTTTATACTCGTTTCCATTGCCGTAGCGGAATTGTCATTGGTTGCGTTCGGAGCACTTCCCACTCCTTATAATATGTTTGCCATGTTCTTCAATGGATTGTCATTGGGCTGTATGTGGGGAGTTATTTTCAGTTTTATCGAAGGTCGCCGCACTACGGATATTTTGGCCAGTCTTTTAGGAATCAGTATTGTTATCAGTTCGGGAACGGCAAAATCCATCGGATTGTTCGTTATGAATACATTGAACGTCAGCGAATTTTGGATGCCGGCACTTATCGGTGCTTTTGCACTTCCTTTATTGGCTCTTTTGGGATATAGCTTAACCCGTTTGCCACAACCTACGGCACAAGATATAGAACAAAAGAGTAGTCGTGTAACTCTGAATGGCAAGCAACGGAAAGAACTGTTCATCGACTTTATGCCATTTCTTGTATTATTGTTTGTAGCTAACCTAATGTTGGTAGTGCTTAGAGATATTAAGGAAGATTTCCTGGTGAAGATTATTGATATGAACGGACAGTCCTCATGGATGTTTGCGCAGGTAGATACAGTCGTTACATTAATAATTCTGGCGTTATTCGGAGCGATGGTCTTTGTGAAAAGTAACATAAAAGTTTTGGTTGCCCTGCTGGGATTGGTCGTACTTGGGACAGCCACCATGAGTTTTATATCTTTCAATTATGATTCTCTGCAATTGGATGCAATCACCTGGCTGTTTGTCCAAAGTCTCTGTCTGTATATTGCCTACCTCTGTTTTCAAAGCATTTTTTTCGACCGCTTCATCGCTTGTTTCAAGATAAAAGGAAATGTCGGTTTCTTCATTGTGACCATTGATTTTATCGGATATACGGGAACTGTACTTGTCTTGATGTTCAAAGAATTTGCCCATGCAGACATAAACTGGTTGGAATTTTATAATATATTATCCGGTTACGTAGGACTGATCTGTACGGTTGCTTTCACCTGCTCCATGATTTACCTGATACAGCGCTATAAAAAAGAGAAACAACTGAAGAAAGCGAAAGAAGCCGAAATGAGCAACGGGATAAAATTTACGGGAGAAGGTATGGAGCCAACTACTTTTTCACAAATTTGATAAAAGGTGGACGATGAAAATAATAGGACTATATTTGAAATTCTCCTTCCTTCTATCTCTAATACTAACGACTTCCCGGATAACGGCACAGAATCTGCCCGATGGCATACAATATAAAATCACCGGGCGTCTATTAATGGATGGAGGAGTGTATCTGAAGAATCCGAATAACTTTGGCAACGGCACGGAATTTAATGACCTTCGCATCGGTGTAAAAGCTACCTATCAGAACTGGGGAATGAAACTGGAAATGGGATATGCCGGAAACAAAGTAGCCATCAAAGATGCTTTTGCCACCTATTCCTATAAGAATAGTTCCATTCAGATAGGACAATTCTATGAGCCATTCAGTCTCGATATGATTTGTAGTACATTTGATCTTCGCTTCAACCAATCTCCGGGAGCTGTGCTGGCATTGACAAATAGCCGACGTATGGGAGTAGCCTATTCCTATCGTACCCAATATTACTATCTGTGTGGCGGATTCTTTACCGATAATGATTTGAGCAACCTGAAAAACGCATCGCAAGGATATGCCATTGACGGACGTTTGGTTTACCGTCCACTTTATGAGCAAGCGAAACTGATACATATAGGATTAGCAGCTATCCATCGTACACCGGACGGCACGCTTCCCGAAGATGAGAACAGGAATACGTTTACTTATAAATCTCCGGGCGTGAGCACGATTGATAATCGTACATTAATACAAGCAGATGTAGATCATGCAGCATCCCAATTTAAAATAGGAACCGAACTGCTAATTTACTATCATAAATTCTTTCTTCAGGGTGAATACATCCGCGCCCATGTAAAACGGGAAAAGGGTTTTGAGAACTATACGGCACAAGGAGCTTATCTGCAATGTTCCTGGCTATTGTTGGGACAGAATTATCTGTATGACGAAGAAGTAGCCTGTCCCGGAAGACCGGAAGGAAAAGCACTCGAACTATGTGCCCGTTTCAATTATCTCTCTCTGAATGATGCCGGAATAAAAGGCGGAACACAGAAAGACCTCTCCTTCGGATTGAATTACTATATCAATAAACACATTGCTGTCAAATTGAATTATAGCTACTTCATCCCCGGCTTGCATATCAAAGAGATCGAAAGCACAAACTTTAGTGTAGTACAGGGACGTTTTCAATTCATATTCTAGTACTTGGCAGTTCCGTTCGAATAAAGCTATAATAAAGAATAGGAAGGTGTATTGTATACTAGTTTTACTAAATGTTTCAAAGACATATCGAGAGCACTGCCGACTCAATATGCAGAACCGTATGTAAAAAGTAAAAAATAAGAAGACAGAAAAAACTGGAATGTTCTAGGTAAATCTCCTTTATTGTTCGTAATAGACAATAAAGGAGATTTTTTGCATTGGTTATTTTTTCTATAGTTTCTGTTACCAGTTTGCCAACCTGGGTGGAATAGAAAGTATAGTTTTAGAAAGAACTTCAATAAACAGAATAATTAAAATATAACATAGTTTAGTGATATGAATATAGTAGGAGTTTTATCAGGTAAAAGAAAATGTTTGTTAGCAATAGCTATTGCATTTTCGACATTCGGGAATGCCCAATTAGTAACCTATCCGGAAGGATTGAACACTGGTATGCCACATAATGATGATTATACAGTCAAAGTACGTGAAGCAGGCGGTGAATGGAAAGATGTATTCGAATATGAAGTCCAAGTAGATATGGATCGGGTACAATCTGCTTCAATGGTACAGTTTGATATAGGCAGTCCCGTAGAAGTGATGGTGAAAAAGAACAATGGCACCATTCAGGATGTGAAAATCCGTCCGTTAGCAATAGGTATACAACATACGGTAAACCACAATGCTATCTTTTTTACACTCACTAGACCTCAATGCCTGTCGATTGAGTTTAACGGTGATCGTTTGCATAATCTTCATTTGTTTGCTAATCCTTTAGAAACAGAAACTTATACTGAAAGCAGTGACAAAGTAATGTATTTCGGACCGGGTGTCCATCGTCCGAAAGATTTGCCGAATACACAGATACAGATTCCTTCCAATACTACTGTTTATTTAGCTCCCGGAGCTGTTGTAAAAGCTAAATTATTGATTGACAAAGCTGAAAATGTACGCATTGTCGGGCGTGGTATTCTCGACCATCCGATCCGTGGAATAGAAGTTACTCATTCTAAAAATATATGGATTGACGGTATTACAGTTATAAATCCAGATCACTATACAGTATTTGGTGGTGAGTCTACAGGGTTGACCATCAATAATTTAAAGTCTTTTAGTTGTAAAGGATGGAGTGATGGCATAGATCTGATGTGTTGCAGTGACGTATTAATAGACAATGTTTTTATGCGGAACAGTGATGATTGTATTGCCATCTATGCCCATCGCTGGAACTATTACGGAGGAAGTCGTAACGTGACTTTACAGAATTCAATCCTTTGGGCGGATATTGCTCATCCGATCAATATTGGAGGGCACGGTAACCCGGACGATAAGGTTGGAGAGATTCTTGAGAATATAACTGTCCGTAATGTCGATATTCTGGAACATGATGAAGATGATCTTCTTTATCAGGGCTGTATGGCAGTGGATTGCGGTGATAAAAACTTGGTACGCAAAGTATTATTTGAGGATATCCGTGTAGAGAATATTCAGGAGGGAAGATTGTTTCATATTAATGTTCGTTTCAATTCAAAGTATGATAAGCAACCCGGCCGGGGAATTGAAGATATTATTTTTCGGAATATCATTTATAATGGAGTAGGGGAGAATCCATCTCTATTGAAAGGGTTTGATAAAGAACGTTCCGTCAAGAATATCATCTTCGATAATGTGATTATCAACGGTATGAAGATGAAAAATATAGATGATTTTATCACGAATGAATACATAAAGAATATCACAGTCAAATAGCATAATCTGGTATATGAAGTATGAATGGAAAAATCTCTTTGTATTAGGTGCAAACTTCTTTTCTTCTAATATCAAACTTTCTTTAGGTTAAACATAAACTATAAATGCAAGTTTCATTTATATAATTAGAACTTGCAATTATATAAATGAAACTTTCGTTTTTATAATCAAAGCTTGCAATTATAGATTTCTATTAGATAAGAGTAA
>OBWY01001162.1_pt1 | contig 16921 bp, 11 predicted proteins | sample 1538081 | NCBI WGS metagenome assembly OBWY01 (sample SAMEA2580089, study PRJEB22360) | human gut metagenome | biome: human gut; feature: human-associated habitat; material: faeces | place: Denmark | collected 2008/2010
CAAGCTCGATAAGCTTCGCTTTTCTTCAAACGAAATTGCTCAGGCCGAAAGCTTCCGCAAGATGCTGCTGGCCATGGCCCGCGACGTCCGAGTGATTCTCGTGAAGCTCGCTGACCGCATCCACAATATGCGTACGCTTGGCGTCATGCGCCCTGAAAAACGCGCCCGCATTGCTCGCGAAACGCTCGATATCTATGTGCCTATCGCACATCGTTTAGGGCTTAACAATGTGTTCCGCGAACTGCAGGAACTTTCGTTCGCGAACCGCTACCCATTCCGCTACAAAGTTCTCTATGCCAATGTTCTGAAAACGCGTCAGGCTCGCCGCGAATTCCTTGAAAAGATGATGGAGGATACTCGTACGGCACTTCTCAAAGCCGGTATTCCTTGTCGAATCCTCGGTCGTGACAAAACCATTTACGGCATCTACAACAAGATGCGCGAAAAGCATCAATCCTTTTCGGACGCGCTCGACATATACGGCTTCCGACTCGTCGTGAAAAATCTTGACGACTGCTATCTCTCGCTCGGAGCCCTTCATCGACGTTTCAAACCCGTTCATTCGCGTTTTAAGGACTTTATTGCTATCCCTAAGTCGAACGGCTACCAAAGTCTGCACACGACAGTGATTGGTCCTGACGGCACGCCGGTTGAGTTTCAGATACGAACAGAGGAAATGCACCGTATCGACGAAAACGGCATTCTCGTTCATTGGCTCTACAGCAGCAGCGAAGACACTTCTGACTTGCAGTCAAGAACAGCTGCGTGGCTTCAGAACTTGCTTGAAATCCAGCGCACCAGCACGGACAGCACAGAGTTTCTTGAAAACATCAAAGTCGACCTCTTCCCCAACCGCATTTACGTCTTCACCCCGAAGGGCAAGATTATTTCGCTTCCCAAGGGATCTACAGCCATCGACTTCGCCTACGAGATTCATACCGACGTGGGCAACCATACTCAGGCCGTTCGCATCAACGGCGAAGCCAAACAGCTTTCAACTGCGCTTCGTAACGGCGACCTTGTTCAAGTTGAAACCTCTCCGGATGCGCACCCATCCCCTGAATGGCTCGAATACGTGCATTCCGGCCGTGCCCGCGCGGAAATTCGTCAATATCTGCGCAGCTGTCAATTCGGTGAATCCACGAAACTCGGCCGTCTAGCACTCGAAGCCCTTGCCAACGAACAAAAGATTGACTTCACTACCATTCCGATTTCGATCGAGGAGAAGCTTCTCAAGGAATTTGGTGCCGACAGCCTTGCTTCGCTATACGCCATGATCGGGCTCGGCAAGGCTCTCCCTGCCGCGGTTCTTCATCGACTGCGTTCGCTTATGCGCGAGGAGAATCTGGATTCCTCCGGAGAGGAACTCCCTGCCGTCATCATTAACGGCAACGAAGGTATCGCCCAGCATCTGGCGGTTTGCTGCCATCCGATTCCCGGTGACGACATCACGGGCTACAACCGCCCGGGACTTGGACTCACAGTACACCGTGAGGACTGCCCGCATGCCGCCCGCGGCAAGCAGGCGGATCCCAACCGTTGGATGCATCTGGAATGGGGCCCAACGAAGCAGGGAGCCCACTTCTCAGTACCGCTTGAAGTTCGCGTGAAGGACGCACACGCCGGCCTCGCGACTGTAGCCGCTGCCGTGGCCGAGGCTAATTCGAGCATCACTGCGGTAACGCTGGATGACTCTCAAGGCGAGCACATCGTGCATGTAACGGTTTTAGTGCGCGATAAAAATCACCTCATTCATGTCATGCGCACAATTCGTCAAAATGATGTTGTTATCAAGGTCAAACGCAGTCTTGAGGAAGGCGTTTCTACCAAAAAGAAAATCAATTAAACCGGTCTCAAGAACCACCGCGCCTTGAACAGCGGCTCTAACAAGAAGGGACGATTTTGAAGCTTAAAATCGTCCCTTCCTCATTGACCTTTTGTGCCGACTTTACGGTACCGGCTGCTGGTCGGTATAGGTAACTTCAAGAATTTCCAACCTATCTACGCCGGCTGGATGCGTGCTTGTAGCCGGCGTCGGGAGCTTCGCTTCGTCGCCTTCACGACGACGAAGGAATACACGCGCAATGGGACTAATCCAACTCACATCGCCGTGCTCTGCATCTGCTTTATGGGCTCCACCGATAAGGAACTGAAGTAGCAACAGTAAAATCAGAATATAAAATATTGCACATTAGAAAACATTATTCATGCACAAAGGACAAACACTGTTTTCTAAGATTATCACTATATTCCTTATAATCTGCTTTATTTAAAACCTTACCATCTCCATCAATAGAAATACTACATTTTCCACTATCTATCCAAAAATAATTAAGTAATTCAGCGATGCCATCAAATCTCTTTCGATCGTAAGGACAAATTAAAATTACTGGAGTTCCCAATCCCAAACACGGCAAAGCCGCATGAATTCTTGACGTAATAACTAATTTAGCATTTGCATATCTTTGCAGTAATGCTTTTGCCAGTTCGAATCTTTCACGATGCGGCACACTTAATTGACATTCATGTGTAACGTATGAAATTGCTTCTTGTGCGTAATAATTACGAAGCAAAGCATTAATCCGATTAATAGATCTATTTTTATTTATAAACCTATTAATCGGGAAAAGCTTGCTATAGAAGTCATTCGAATAATCAGAAAAGATTACCCCAGATCTATTTCCTCCGTCAGAATAATCTTTTCTTTGCAGAGTTGTCGTTAAACATGAAGAAAAGAAGCACGCAATATCATTTGATTGCAAAAATCTTTGCGTCGCAAAGTCTCTGCATCCTATAGGACTTTTTTTGATGCAACTTTTAGTTTAGCAAGCACATTGTGAAACTCATTAGGGTTATCTGTATTATTAATGTGTACAGACGTTAAGAGCGGCTCCAAACAATCCGACCACTGGTGGCAACCATCAAACAGATAGTACCATCCATTTGCTATCAATTTACATTTAAATTCTTTACGAAAATCACTTAACCCATCGCGATCAACAAAAAAGTCAACATTTGTAAAGTATTGTCTCGCTGCCAATGACTGAATATAGTCCCCAAGATTACATGTCGTAGGCTTATATCTTCCGAAATGGTTGTATTCATAGATAAAATTTGCATATTTCATAAAAAAGCTCTGCAATAAGTTTTGATTACATCAAAAATAAATGTAATCATAGAAAACTCTATCATTATTAATGCATTTATACAGTATACAGCCTAAGATCCTGACCACTAGAACTTAAAGGAAGCTGATTTAAATCAAATTATGATGAGACGCTATACATCATAAAAAAATCGTAAGCTCATCTAGTATCGATTACCCTAAGTATTGAGTCGTTGCTAGTCTATTTAGGCTTCAATTCCAGACTACTTCATTGATTTCTTGGTTCTCATTGAGCTTACTGATGAGTTCCCAATATGCAGCTTGTTAAATTATTAATTATTCGACAAAGTTGGCTCAAGAAAGCTAGACGGCTGTTATTTGAAACCACATCAACAGTCGATCCAGAAAAAGAATGTCGACAACGATAGCATCAAAGTCAATATTCCAACTTTGACTATATCACATGACAAAAAAGACTGAGCCAGACCCAAAAAGACAATCTTTTAACTGAAACAATTGGGCCCTCAATATTTTATTCAGCGCAATATTTATGGTATCGGTTGCTGGTTGGTATAGGTAACTTCAAGAATTTCCAACGTATCAACACCGGCTGGATGCGTGCTTGTAGCCGGCGTTGGGAGCTTCACTTCGTCGCCTTCATGACGACGAAGGAATACACGCGCAATGGGACTAATCCAACTCACATCGCCGTGTTCGGCATCTGCTTCATCGATGCCAACAATGCGAATCTTGCGCTTTTCACCGCGCTGATTGCAGTAAAGAACCGTAGCGCCAAAAAAGACTTGATCCGTTTCTGGATGAGCCGCAGGATCAACAACCTCAGCTGACTCAATACGTTTATTCAAAAAGCGAATGCGGCGATCAATCTCACGCAGTCGTTTTTTGCCGTACAGATAGTCACCGTTTTCGCTGCGATCACCGTTGCTGGCCGCCCAAGCCACAACATTCACAACATCAGGACGCTCAACATTCACTAGATGCTCACGTTCATCAAGTAAGCGGCGATAGCAAGCCGGCGTCATGTAATTCTTAGTATTAGGTGGAAGCGCTGGGAGCTTCACGTCTTCATTATTTTCAACCATAAAAATTTACCAAAAAATCAATATACTGCATCTATTTTCTTTGTGAGATACGGCCTCAAATCGATAGCTGGATCATCAATTGGCTTCTTTTCTGCCAAAATCTTTTGATACCCATAATCATATTCATCATTAACACCATCAAAGAGATCATACGCAGATATATTTTTATTTTCAATACCCATCCAATTTGCAAGGCCATCGACAAAACGCACCCCATACTTCCGACTTTTATTTATTTTCCTATCAAAAGAATAAGAATCAATTTTTATTAACGGGACCTCATAATGGAGAGCACTGATAGAATTATTATTCAAAATAATCTTATTAGAATCATGGTAATGAACTTGCCCATGATCTGCGAAATAAATCATCGAAAACCTTCTACCATTCTCGATCTCATTTTTCTTAAGTAGGTTAAATACTCGCTCAACAAAAGCATCAGTCTTTAATATTGTATTTATATAACACGTAAGATATTTATATTTTTCGTCGGTAGCAATAAACTTATTTTGCACATCTGATATTTTTTTACAGGCATCCGGGTGTGAACCAATAGTATGGAGCACAATCAACATAGGCTGCTCTCGTTCCGTCGATAAAATGGACTGAAATCGCTCAAGTAAGAAAAAGTCAGACAAACCATTTTTATGGTATTCTCCAGCCACAGGAAACCGATGCTCATCTGAACGATAACCTATAGACGAAATTGGAGTATCATGTTCGCCAATAAATCCTTGATTACTCAGCCAAATTGTTTTTAGTCCAGCACTTTTAGCTAAATCAATAATATTGAAATCATAACGAGGTGACCACATTTTAGTATCGGCATGAGTGAGCATCAACCTCAATGATCCTACTGTATATGAATTACCGGCAATCAATCCATCCACCAACAACCCCGGTGCCTTAGACATAAAAGGTGTTGTGTCAATAGGATACCCATATGCAGAAAAATAATCTTTTCGGGCACTCTCTCCAATTATAAGAACATAATTTTGAAATTCCCCATTAAATTTACTTGCTCCCCAAGAAGATTTGTTTACAAACTTTTCTAACGCTGCCATCTCTTCTTTTGTAGCAATCACTCCATGCAACAAGCTTGAAAAGAATGATGTCAGTCCTACAATACAAGCCAAAACAATAACAGACAATATAACAAATGTTTTATTCCTCCATGGCTTAATATTAAATTTAATCGCTAAAAAATAAACAATAAAAATACTAAGAATAATTTCTAGCGATCTTTTATAAGCTCGGAATGGAATATCAGACAAAAAATCGTTTGTCTCAGACAAATTTGTCGATAATACTGAAATTAAACTCTGAAAATCAGGTTGCCCATAGATATAAGCAATTGGAGCATAGATTGACGATAATAGTGCCAAAGGAAAGCTTAGGCACCAAAAAGTATTACGAGACGCACATAAGAATGCCAATAATACCCCTCCCCCCACAACTTCTCTCATATGCGGAGAATCTCCGAAGCCTTTTAACATCAATTTTGCCAATACTGCGCATACAAATAAATAAACAATAAACGCAGCAAATTTTTTAGCATTACAAGATTTATTTATTAGTTTTTTTTTCATCTCATTAATTAATTTGGAATTACAAAATTTAAATATTTAGATATGAAGTATACACCTAAAATTTCTAAATAAGATGATCCGTATGCATATTGATTGGCATCTATCCCATCGGGGATTAAAACCAGATTTACAACAATTCAGGAAATCAAGTGAACGATGATGTGGTTCACATCCAAACCGACCAGACCAGTGAAACGCTTGCCAAAAAGGCCGAACTTTATTGTTCATTGGCGGGTATATTCAGTCACACGGACGAGGCGAGCTCCTTCATCTCACCGTTTACAAATTGGACCAGGGCGGCAGTATGAACGCTTGGGCGAATGGAGGAAGGTGGTCTATTTCAAGAAGGCCTGCCCACTTGATGATCAACGCAACAGTGAGCTGCTTTCAGCGGCCAACGTCAATGCATTTGAGGATTTTTTAGGTTTCATCACGCGGCCAAGCTCGATCAAGCCAACGCTGATGACGTTAAAAATCTGACCTGAGCTTTGGATAACACATCCATCTTCACAGACTTCAAAACGATTGGCAATGCGCGTATGGTCATGCCAGAAAAATCCCAAATTCGGGCAACCTTCCTATGCGATCGAAAAGATAGAGAATTCTTCTTTGCTTATACGTATGAAGGCTCCATCAATGATGCTGAAACTCTAAGCCTTAAAAGAAATTATTTACCGCATGCGAGCGGCAGATCTCGATCTTTCCAACGTTATCCTGGTGACGGATCGAGGTTATTCCTCACTGCAGAATGTCCAAAAAATGATCAATCTCGAACTGAAGTTCATTCAAGGCGTTCGCATTATTGAAGACGTCATGAAGCTCAGATTCGATGAATACCGAGAATCGTTTCGCGACATTGGGTTTTACGACGCAGAGACTCGTGCCTATGCCCGAACGGTTAAGGAATCGTGGAAGCTGGAAACCGACAGCGGAACGCTTAACAAGGAGCTCTTCGTACATCTGTACCGCTTCCCCGGTGCTGATGAAGACGAGATGACTGAATTGGCTGCCAGAGTTGCAGAGATTCTCAAGTTCAAAGCAGAGAATCGAGAGGTGCCGCCTGAACTTTGGCGTACATACAGGCGCTACATCAAAGAACTGCCGGCAGCCGAGGGCAGAAAGAAACGTTGGGACCGCAATGATGAGGCCATTCGTGAGGCAGTCCGATATGCCGGGATGTTTGTCATTCGCAGCAATATCGAAAGCGATCCTTTTGCTGCGCTGCAGGCATACAAAAAGCGGAACATTGTTGAACTGGACTTCAGCCAATACAAAAATTGGGTAGACGGAGATCGTCTGCGCTGCACGAACAAGAGCTACCTGGGCAAGCTCTTTGTCTGCACGATAGCGGCCTCACTGCGGCTCATGATGATGAGTCGTGCTCAGACCAATGCCAAGACTGCGGGTTTGAAAATTCCCAAAGATTCCATGGAGGTGCTGATGGCAAAACTGCGCGGCATCAAAGCTGAAAAGCGCAGAAACGCCAATGCTTGGGTGGTGCGTCAGTTAAGTAAAAAGCAGCGCGATATGCTCGCGCTGCATGAATTGAAACTGCCGTCTAAAACTCTCCGCTGATTTATGGATCAGTTAAGCGGGAGTTCCGGTTCGGGGGAATATGTCAGTTTCAAGACTGCATAACGACAAAACCGGAAGGTCCGATGGAACCTTCCGGTTGAAATTCTGGTGGTGGAGAGGAGGAGGATCGAACTCCCGACCTCTGCATTGCGAACGCAGCGCTCTCCCAGCTGAGCTACCCCCCCGCCAGAGGAGAGAAATTATGCCTCTCACCCAAATACTTGGCAAGAGAACTCATCCAGTCATCACGTATATGCGGTATATCACAACTCAGATCGGTTCTTTGGGCATTTAGCAAAGAATTGTTCCGTCTTCCCACATCACAGATTCGGCAGCTGCATGCGCCATAATGTTGCACATGCAGAAGATTGATTTTCACTTCAATGTCCCCAATCGCCTACGGTATGCGTGTCTTGTTGCGCGTACTGTCTATAAGCGTGGACTCACACTCGCGATGTGGTCGTCGGAGACGAAAAAACTCACAGAGCTCGATGAGCTGCTGTGGCGGTTTGACGATCTCGCATTTCTTCCGCATGTTTTCGCTGATGATCGTCACGCTGCTGAAACGCCCATTCTTCTTTCAACCAAACTGCCTCAGCTCACCGGTGACGTACTTGTGCTGCTAGACGACGCACTGCCCGCTGACTGGCAGAAAGAATTCGGACGTTTTTCACGCATCATTGATGTTGTGAGCACTGAGCCCACCGAACTCAAACTTTCGCGCGATCGTTGGCGTGCCTATAAGACGGCGGGGGTAGAACTCGCCGCCTATGACCGCCGCAAATAATCCGCTGCCGACCCATTTTGAAGGACTTCACCCATGAACCGTCAGGAACCTGTTATCGATTCACGGTTTCTTAAATGCCGCACGCTGAAGGATCGCGTGGACCTTCCTTGGGAAACTGTTGAAAATTTAACAAAACAGACGCAGACACCAATCCCAACACAGGTGCATGTTCAGTCGCAGCCCGTTGCTGAAATTGAGCCTCATCCATTCGAGCCTCAGCCTTTGATTCTGACTGAAGCGGAAAAGAAAGCGCTTATTGCCCGTCTTGCACCAGCAGTAGAAGCCGCACTTCGAGAAAACTTGAAGAATACGGTTGAGATGGCAGCCGAAAATGCAGTAACCCGGATCAAAGCAGATCTCGAACGTTCCGTTGCATCAACCATTCAGCAGGCCGTCGCCGCAGAAGTCCAAAAACTCGACCTCTCTGACATCATCAAGCGCTGAATCATTTTCGAATGCAGAAGCCCGTTGACTCAAGTCAGCAGTTGTTCGTGAGAAAATGGCGAAATGCTTTGAATTTACGCAGAGGACGGTCGTCTGCCCTGCCTCTGTTTTTGATTTTTCCTTGCGCGCTCTTGGTATGACCCCCAGCGATCGCGCGAAACCCTCTTTGTTAGTCGACAACTCACCATGACGGATAAAGAAATGCAGGAACTCGCCAAGAGTTTTGAACCCAATGAAATTGAAGCGCGCTGGTACCCTGCCTGGGAAAAGAGCGGCTGCTTCAAAGCCGGCCTTGATCCGAAAAAGCCTGCTTTTTCCATTCAGCTCCCCCCGCCCAACATTACAGGCATCCTGCACATGGGCCATGCCTTTAATCAGACCGTAATGGATACGCTTACCCGCTATCACCGCATGGCGGGCTACAACACAATGTGGCTGCCGGGCACAGATCATGCCGGCATTGCCACGCAGATCGTTGTAGAACGCAAGCTTGAAAAGGAAGGCATCTCCCGTCGAGACATGAAGCGTGAAGACTTCATTGCGAAAATCTGGGAATGGCAGAAGTTCTCCGGCGGCACGATTCTGGAACAGATGCGCCGTATGGGTGACAGCGTGGATTGGGATCGCCTTTACTTCACGATGAACCCGAAGCTCTCGAAGGTTGTCATTGAAACCTTCGTGAAGCTTTACGAAGAAGGCCTCATCTACCGCGGCAAGCGCCTGGTCAACTGGGATCCGAAGCTCCAGAGCGCTGTTTCCGACCTTGAAGTTGAAAGCGAAGAAGCTGACGGTCATCTTTGGGAAATTCGCTACCCCGGCGCTGATGGCTCAGAAGGCGTCATCGTTGCAGCGACCCGTCCGGAAACGCTGTTTGGCGACCAAGCCGTCGCGGTTCACCCCGAAGACGAACGCTACAAGTCGCTTGTCGGCAAGATGCTGAAACTCCCGCTCACTGATCGTGAAATTCCTGTCATTGCGGACGAATACGTTGATCGTGAGTTTGGATCGGGCTGCGTGAAGATCACGCCGGCCCATGACTTCAACGACTTTGAAGTCGGCCGCCGCCACAATCTCGCCATGCTCAATGTTCTGACGAAGACTGCTCGTATGAACGAGAATGTACCGGCGAAGTATCAGGGCATGGATCGCTACGAATGCCGCAAGGCCGCAGTTGAGGATCTCAAAGCTGCAGGTCTGCTTGTCGCCGTGAAGCCCATCAAACACATGGTGCCTCGTGTTTCTCGTACCGGTGAGATCGTCGAACCGATGCTTTCCGAGCAGTGGTACATGGCAATGAGTAAGCCCGCTCCTGAGGGCTCCCTCTATCCGGGCAAGTCAATCGCTGAAGTGGGACTTGATGCGGTGGAATCCGGCGAAGTAAATATCTTCCCGGCTGAATGGCGCGGCGTCTACCGTCAGTGGCTCGAAAATATTCAAGACTGGTGCCTCTCTCGTCAGCTCTGGTGGGGTCATCAGATCCCTGCCTGGTATGACGAAGCTGGCCGAGTCTATGTTGCGCGTACAGAAGAAGAAGCGCAGAAGCAGGCAGGCGAAGGTGTAAAGCTGACGCGCGACGAAGATGTGCTCGACACGTGGTTCTCGTCCGCCCTTGTCCCCTTCTCGACTCCCATCCCGAAGGCGACGAAAAAACCGCCTACGACCTCTATCTGCCGAGCACCGTGCTTGTAACCGGCTATGACATTCTCTTCTTCTGGGTAGCCCGCATGGTGATGATGACGCGTCACTTCACGGGTCGGGTTCCCTTCAAGAATGTCTACATTCACGGCCTCGTGCGCGACGCAGAAGGTAAGAAGATGTCTAAGAGCGAAGGCAATACGCTGGATCCGCTCGACATCATCCAAGGCATTGACCTTGAGCACCTCATTGAGAAAAACACCCGCGGTCTGCGCCAGCCCGAGAAAGCTCCTATCGTTGAAGCCAAGCTCCGCAAGAACTATCCAAACGGGATTGCTGCCCATGGCGCTGACGCCCTTCGCTTCACCATGGCGGCGTATGCGACCCTCGGCCGCAACGTCAACTTCGATCTGAAGCGAGCTGAGGGATACCGTAATTTCTGCACTAAGCTTTGGAACGCCACGCGCTTTGTACTGATGAACGTTGAAGGAAAGGACTGCGGTGTCGGCGCTACGGCGAACGAACCCATGCAGTTCTCCTTTGTCGACAAGTGGATCATCAGCGAATTCGAACGCACGGTGAAAGAAGTGACGACAGCCTACGAGGACTATCGCCTCGACAATGCCGCCAATGCCATCTATTCCTTCGTCTGGAATCAGTACTGCGACTGGTATGTGGAACTTGCCAAAGTTCAGCTGCGCGGTTCTGAAACCGAACAGCGTGCTACGCGTCATACCCTTGTCACGGTGCTCGAAGCTGTTCTGCGCCTCGCCCATCCGATCATTCCGTTTATCACGGAAGAGCTTTGGCAGAAGGTTTCTGTCACGGCTGGCGTGCGTAAGTCTGATGAAGATGCCTTCCTCATGCTCCAGACCTATCCGACATTTGATGCGACGAAAGTGGATGCCGACGCCGTGGCACGCATGACGACCATTCAGGCGCAGATCGACTCGATCCGCAATCTGCGAAGCGAAATGAAGCTTCCGCCGTCGCAGAAGATGCCGCTCCTCATTTCTGGACCAGAAGCAGAATGCGCAGCGGCGGCACCTTATCTGCAGCAGCTTGCACGCCTTGAATCCGTTACGCATGTCGAGGATCTTCAGCAGGCCGCTCAGGGCTCCGTAGCACCCGTGGCCATCGTTGGCGACTCCAAACTGATGCTCAAGGTTGAAATTGACGTCAAAGCTGAACGGGAGCGCCTTTCCAAGGAAGCCGCTCGTCTTGCCGGAGAAGTCAAGAAATGCCAGAGCAAGCTCGGCAATGAACGCTTCGTCTCGAAGGCTCCTGCTGCTGTAGTGGATACAGAAAAGAAACGCCTTGCGGAATTCACGGCGCTCCTTGCTAAGGTTGAAGAGCAACTTGACAAGCTACCGGCTGAATAATCTCCTCTAACCTAATAGTTTTAAGGGGTAGGGGCACCTTTGTCCCCCTGCCCCTTTATTTGTATGTATAGGTCATCCTCTTTTCATCATTCCATTAGAAATGGTCTATTGCTGATCACTCTAAGTCTTCTCCTTTTAATTTCCGAAGGTTTATATAGGTATTTTTTTGCTGTTCAAATGACGGCAAAAAACCTTACAGAAGAATTATTTTTATACTATTTTTTATATCAATTTTTGCATTTGCAAAATTTACGATTACTAGAATTATCGTAGTAACCTTCTTTTTCCTCTGCTGTGCCGCCAATAATATCCATTACGCAATCTATCAATCATGGATCAATGCCGTAAATTACTACTTGTCTTTTGTTGAATTAAGTGAAGTAACCAACGCCATCCCCTCATATATCGACAAAGCACTTATTCCCGTCATTTGGTCCATAGTAGATGCCTGTATATTTTGTTCTGCCGCATTGATCATAAAAGAAAAACGAAAATTCGTGGCTTGCGATTTGCTGTTCTTTATAGCCATTGCGATTATTTCAATTAGATCAATAAATACCAGGCAGGAACAAGGCATCAGTCCTAAAGATATATATGGTCGTGTGAAGAGTAATTTTTTTGTTACGGGTTATTTATTAGGCAGAACCATTCCTACTTCTCTTCTTAATTTAAGCTCAGTTCCGATTTATCTCCAATCTGCACCAATTTCATCAGCGTCGCCTAAAGTTAAAAACATCGTTCTACTGATGGGAGAATCTGCCACATCTAAGCATTGGTCATCTTTTGGATATAAAAGAAAGACAACACCATATCTAGATCAATTGAAAAGCGAAGTCTTAGGGGCATCACTGTTCTTAACTGAGTGCCGATCTGCCGGTATGATGACTGCCGTATCATTACCGTACTTCATTAACAGTATCCCCAAACCAAATGGCCTTAACCAAATTGTTAGTGGAAGAACTAACCTTTTAAGATTAGCTCAAGCTCAAAATATGGAAACTTTTTGGTTTACCGCTCAGCCAGAAAGTGAAATGAACATCATCAACTTAATTGGCAAGGCTTATATTGACCATTTAACATATCCCTCCACACTAACAGGGGGAGGGGTTAAAGAAGTTGCAAGAGATGATGTCCTAATCGATCAATTAAAAAATATTGATTTCAACAGTTCGAATGGAAAATTTATTGTTCTTCACCAACGCGGAAGTCATGTTCCGTATGGAAAATTATTAAATAATGAAGAACTTATATTTGGGACAGATAATGCAAATAATATGTATGACAATACCATCATACATACTGATCACATCATTCAGAAAATATTGACCTACTTAAAATCACTAAAATCAAAAGATTGGATTTTCATCCATACATCAGATCATGGTCAATTTGTGAAAGGAGAAATAGCTAATCAAGGAATGGCAAACAATGAGGATAGCTACACTGTCCCTCTAGTCATTTATTCCGAAAACAAGAAGCATATTGAATTAGCTACTCAAGATATTCAGGCTCCAGCGGTCCCATATCAATATCAACTTGCTGTTTATATCATGCATCTAATGGGTTACGATGACGTCCCTTCGGACAAGGGGGCCGTAGGTTATGTAACGGGTAATTTAATTACCGGAGATGCGGGATATTTAAAATTTGAGGGCTCATCTGAACCTGAATTCATCAAACCCTAAATGAGCATATTGGCCTGCCCGGCAGGAATCGAACCCGCGACCCTCTGCTTAGAAGGCAGATGCTCTATCCAACTGAGCTACGGGCAGGTCTACGTTGAATTCTGGTCGGGGCGGCGAGATTCGAACTCGCGACATCTTGCTCCCAAAGCAAGCGCGCTACCGGGCTGCGCTACGCCCCGAAGAATGCGGATTATAGGGGATCCTAGATTCTTTTGCTTCCGCACCCCCTGTTAAAGGCCGATTTAGGCCGACACCCCTTAAAATTATCTTTTTATCTCCATCCTCATACTACTAAGAAGAGGCAAGTCCATGAGCCAAGCTCAAGACAATTCCAACGATCCCCTGCATGCCAAGAAAAAGGCCTGGTCCGGCCGCTTCAGCGAACCCGTCGACGCCTTTGTACTCCGTTATACGGCAAGCGTTGATTTCGACAAACGCATGGCGCTCGTTGATATCGACGGATCCGTTGCACACGCTACGATGCTCGCCAAAGTTGGCGTCATCTCAGAGCAGGATCTGGCAGACATTAAGCGAGGCATGGCTCAGATTCGTGAAGAAATCCAAACCGGCAAGTTTGAATGGCAGCTTGAACTTGAAGACGTGCATCTCAATATTGAAGCTCGACTCACTGCATTGATTGGTGACGCCGGCAAGCGTCTTCACACCGGTCGCTCCCGCAACGATCAGGTTGCAACCGATATCCGCCTCTACTTGCGCGGTGAAATCGACGAAATTATTCGTCGTGTCGAGCATCTTCAAGAGGTCCTCGTCGCTCAGGCTGAAAAGAACTACAACATCATCATGCCTGGCTTTACGCATATGCAGGTTGCTCAGCCGGTTACGTTTGGTCACCATATGCTTGCCTATGTCGAAATGCTCGAACGCGATCATGCCCGTCTGATTGACCTGCGTCATCGCGTCAATTCGTCACCTCTCGGCGCAGCTGCCCTTGCGGGTACGACCTACCCCATTGATCGAGAATACACAGCGAAGCTCCTTGGTTTTGAAACGGTTGCTCAGAATTCTTTGGACGCCGTTTCAGACCGTGACTTTGCCATCGAGTTCTGCGCAGCAGCCTCTCTCATCATGGCGCACATTTCCCGCCTCTCTGAAGAGCTCGTCATTTGGATGAGCCAGCGCTTCGGCTTTATTAAGTTGCCGGACCGCTTTACGACGGGCTCCTCCATCATGCCGCAGAAGAAGAATCCGGATGTTCCGGAAACAGCTCGCGGCAAATCCGGCCGTGTTTATGGCGATTTGATGTCGATGCTCACCCTCATGAAGGGAACTCCGCTCGCTTACAACAAGGATTTCCAGGAAGATAAAGAACCGATCTTTGATGCGATTGATACCGTCAAGGATACGCTTCGCGCCTTCTGCGACATGATGGCTGGTGTGGAACCCCAGCCCGAAGCCATGCATCAGGCTGCGCAGATGGGCTTCCCCACTGCAACTGACCTTGCTGACTATCTTGTCCGTCACGGTGTTCCTTTCCGTACAGCCCACGACATCGTCGGTCAGACGGTTCGAGCGGCTGCTGAGCGCAAGTGTGGACTTGAAGAACTTCCTCTTGAAGTTCTGCAAAGCTTCTGCGACAAGATTGAAGCAGATGTCTATCCGGTGCTCAGTCTTGAAGGCTCCGTCAAAGCCCGCAATCATGTGGGCGGCACGGCACCGAATCAAGTGCTTGCTCAGGTGAAGCGCTGGGAAGAGATTTTTAACGCTCGTAAATAACGACTAAAGCATTATTTGCAAAAAATGGCTGAGTTTGTCACTCAGCCATTTTTATAGCAACATATTCATCAAACGTATTCAACTGATTTGTGCTTAACCGTCTTCATCAATTTTTTAATGGCTTCTACAGAAGAATAAATTTGAACATTACCAGATAAGTCGGCTGCTCTCACAGTGATATTAATAACTGGAGCATATCCTTCAGCATTAGAGGGACGTTGCTGTAAAAATGAATATGTCTTCAGTGCATCAACGGAATCCACACATATCGATATTGCTTTTAGCCGAGCGAAAACAGCATCATCTGCTGACATAATTTCTTCTGGATAGATTGTCACCTTCTTAGAAAAATCATCATATTTTGGCCGTCCCTTGACCCAAACAGCCATCTTGGGCGCAATCCAAGTCTTCAGTGTTGCCCAAAGATCCGAAAATGCGAAAAACTCTATACTGTGTGTCCCATCGTCAATGCCGACAACACCCATTACACCGCGTTTTCCATTGATTTGACGAATAGAAGATATAACCCCGCCGACGCAAACGTTCTCTTTGCTGACCTGAAGCTCATCAAGAGGCATGCATCCGATTGCCCGGAGGTCGTCCTTATATTCATCAAAGAAATGACCGGAAAGTGAGAAGCCGAATGCCGTCATCTCTTCTTCTAGATTTCGACGGAAAGACCACTGTTCGCCCTCTACCCAATTGACGATCTTTTTAGTCTCCTCTCCGCCGAAAAGACTGTCTTGACCAGCGCTTTGACGTACAGCGGCGCCACCTTGCAATGCATTACTAATGTTGCTGAAAAGCCTGCCTCGATCTGCATCTGTGGAATCAAACGCTCCTGCACGTACCATGCTTTCAAAGATGCGATAATTGACACCTTCTACACGAGCAGCAAAGTCAAAAATATCTTCAAATGGTCCATTCGCTTCGCGCTCGGACACAATTGCTTCAACTAAAGCACGGTTGATACCTTTAATCGCACCAAGACCAAGCTGAATGACGTTTTCTGTCGGCACGGAGAAGAACCATTCGCTCACATTCACGTCCGGCAGTCTGAAGTCCACACCGTTTGCTCGAGCGTCATCGATCAGTGCCTTCATCTTGTCACCGTCGTCCATCACCATGCACAAGTTGGCAGCAAAGAATGCCGCTGTGTGATGAACCTTGAGATATGCCGTCTGGTATGCGACATAAGAATAAGCTGCGGCGTGGGACTTATTAAAACCGTAGCCCGCAAACTTTTCCATCAAGTCGAAGATCTCGGTGGCAACCGATTCCTTTACACCTCTTTCTCCTGCACCCTTAATAAAAACAGCGCGCTGGCGCTTCATCTCTTCGACATTCTTTTTACCCATTGCGCGGCGCAGCAAATCTGCACCGCCCAATGAGTAACCGCCCACCACCTGAGCCACACGCATCACCTGTTCCTGATAGACCATGATGCCGTAGGTTTCCTTAAGGACCGGTTCCATCCGGTCGTCAAGGTATTCAACCTTTTCCCGCCCAAATTTTCGATCGATATAGGACGGAATCAGGTCCATTGGGCCCGGACGGTAAAGTGCATTCAAAGCCACCAAGTCTTCTAGTCGATCTGGACGCGCCTGTTTCAAAAGTCCTCGCATGCCATCCGATTCAAACTGGAACACTGCGGCCGTATTGGCTTGCTGGAAGAGTTCATAAGTCGCCGCATCGTCAACCGGAATACGTTCAAGTTCAAAATGCTGCTCTGGATAGAGCTTGTCGATGATCTCTACTGCTTTGGCAAGAATCGAAAGTGTAGTGAGCCCCAAGAAGTCAAACTTCACAAGACCAACGTTTTCCACGTCCTTCTTGTCGAACTGACTGATAGTGTTTTCGGGACGCCCGTCGGAGTTGTAG
>OBWY01001177.1_pt1 | contig 16743 bp, 18 predicted proteins | sample 1538081 | NCBI WGS metagenome assembly OBWY01 (sample SAMEA2580089, study PRJEB22360) | human gut metagenome | biome: human gut; feature: human-associated habitat; material: faeces | place: Denmark | collected 2008/2010
TACTATTTATTGAAAATGGTCATGTTTATTTTGTACTATTTATATTCTAACATCAAATTACTGGAGTACAATGCCGATGGCTGTCTTTACGTTTTTGGAGCATTTTGACTGGAACGGAAAGGTGATCAGACCGTTCTGTACACATGAAGGAAGCGGTCTGGGAAGCAGCGTTGAGGATATCAGGCGGTTGTGCCCGGGTGCAAAGGTGGAAAAAGGTCTTGCAGTCAACGGAGGCAGTGTAAGACGGGCGAAACAGAAAATTTCAGAATGGATACAGGAGGATTTAGAAAAATGAAACAAGTATTGATCATTTCGGCAAGTCCGAGAAAAAACGGAAACTCAGATCTTTTATGTGACCAGTTTGCACAGGGAGCAAAAGAGAGCGGACATCATGTGGAAAAGGTATTTCTTGCAGAAAAGCAGATCGGGTACTGTCGTGGATGTGGAGTCTGTAATACAACCCACTCGTGTGTCCAAAAAGATGATATGGCAGAAATTCTTGATAAAATGGTAAAGGCAGACGTGATTGTCTTGGCAACCCCTGTATATTTTTATACAATGGACGGTCAGCTGAAAACGTTCATAGATCGTACGGTGCCGAGATATACAGAGATTACGGACAAGGATTTCTACTTTATACTTACAGCAGCAGACACTGAAAAAGCAAATCTTGCACGGATCATGGAGGAATTCAGAGGATTTACGGAAGATTGTCTCAGCGGAGCGAGAGAAGCAGGTATTATTTACGGCGTCGGAGCCTGGGAGAAGGGCGAGATCAAAAGGACGCCGGCATATGAAGAAGCTTACGAGATGGGAAAAAACATATAGAAGACACAGACTAGGAGGAATTATGATGGAATATGTAACATTAGCAAATGGTGTAAAAATGCCGATTTTAGGATACGGTGTTTATCAGGTGACAAAAGAAGAATGCGAGCGCTGTGTGCTTGATGCGCTGGAGGCAGGATATAGACATATCGATACGGCGCAGGCATATTTTAATGAGGAAGAAGTCGGGGCTGCCATAGAGAAATCCGGTGTGCCAAGAGAAGAGATTTTTCTCACGACAAAAGTATGGCTGGAGCATTATGGATATGAACAGGCAAAGGCATCTGTGCTGGAATCACTTCGCAAACTCAAAACGGACTATATAGATCTTGTCCTGCTTCACCAGCCGTTTTCAGATGCTTACGGGGCGTGGAGAGCGCTGGAGGAATTATATGAGGAAGGAAAAATCAAGGCAATCGGTATCTCGAGTTTCTATGCGGACCGCATGGTCGAGTTTGCATCTTTCAACCGGATTAAGCCGATGGTAAATCAGATGGAGACACATATTTTCAACCAGCAGAAAGAATTGAAACTGTGGGCGGACAAATACGATATCCGTTTGGAAGCATGGGCGCCGTTCGGCGAAGGACGCAAGGGGACATTTGACAATCCGGTTCTGGCAAAGATCGGTGAAAAATACGGAAAAACATCGGCACAGGTAATGCTTCGCTGGAATATTCAGAGAGGTGTGATCGTAATTCCGAAGTCCACACACAAAGAACGAATGGAAGAAAACTTTGCAGTGTTTGATTTTGCATTATCCGAGGAAGATATGGATGCGATCGCTGCACTTGATAAAAAGGAAAGCTCCTTCTTCTCTCATCAGGATCCGGACACTGTAGAGTGGTTTGTAAAGATGGTAGAAGAAAGGAAAAACCGTTAGGAGGAATTGAAAATGGAAAAGCAGACAGCGGGCAGAGATGCCTTAAATGATTTTGCACCCAAATTTGCAGAACTGAACGATGATGTACTGTTCGGGGAAGTTTGGTCGAGAGAAGCGTATTTATCACTGAAAATTCGTTCGATCGTGACGGTCACGTCACTGATCAGCAAAGGAATTGTGGACAATTCACTGAGTTACCATCTTTCTGCCGCACGAAAAAACGGTGTCACAAAGACAGAAATGGCAGAGATTTTGACGCATGCTGCATTTTATGCAGGCTGGCCGAATGCCTGGGCGGCATTTCGTCTGGCAAAAGAGGTGTATGCGGATGACAGCAAAAAACAGGACGACAGTGCAGCAGAACACGGTGGATTTTTTGGAATCGGTCAGCCAAATGCAGGCTTTGCAAAGTATTTTACCGGAAACAGTTATCTGAATCCACTGACAGATCCAAAGGAGACAGTATTTATTGCAAATGTTACCTTCGAACCGGGATGCCGGAATAACTGGCACATCCATCATGCTTCAAAAGGCGGTGGACAGATTCTGCTCTGTGTAGACGGGGAAGGCTGGTATCAGGAAGAAGGAAAGGCGGCACAGAGTCTGAAACCGGGAGACGTCGTGACAATTCCGGCAGAAGTAAAGCACTGGCATGGTGCAAAGAAAGATTGCTGGTTCAGTCATCTTTCGATTGAATGCCTGGGAGAGGAGACTTCCAATGAATGGCTGGAAATGGTGACAGATGAAGAATATAGTTGTTTGGAAGAGGAAAAGTAAATAGGAAGAATAAAAGATAAGGTGTACAGAGTTCTGTACACCTTATCTTTTATGTTCTTAACCGCGTATGTTTTCAAAGTGGGTAAGAGTTAAATTGTTGAGAGATGCTTGGGAGAAAAGAAAAAGATCAATATTGACAGTTTTGTATTTCTATGAAACAATATATTTAGCACGTGCGCACGTATATGTCTGCACAAGAAGAAAAATTGAAAGATGATATTAGAAAGGCGGAACAGAAGAATGGATACAATTCAAGAACTTCAGAATTTTAGGACAAGACTGATTCAAGACATCAATATTATGTTTGACAGTATGATTTTGAAATTGAGAGAGGAACAGGATAATTCAGGTAGTGCAAGAGTTACAGCGGAAGTTAGGGAATATGAGAGTATTTATCCTCTTGCAGGTGTACCTGGAATTTTTAAAGGGAAAAAGCCAACAGGTGTCAGATTTCCAGATGGGACGAGGGTAGACGTACCGACATGGAAGAGAGTTGTTGAGGTGATTTTGCAACGATGCATTAATATCCCAGAAAAGCATGATAAACTTTTGCTGCTTAGAGGAAAAGTATCAGGCAGAGCAAGGGTACTTATATCAGAGCGAGCAGATGGAATGAGGAGTCCTTTGAAGATAGAAGATAATTTGTATGTTGAGACACATTATGATACAGAAACATTGCTGAAAATTTTAACGACAAGGATTTTAGATGTGATTGGTTATGACTACAGAGATATAACGATTACAGTGAGAAATGATTGAACAGTTATCAGGGAGGGAGAACTATGGCGGTTTCCAAAGTAAAATTAAGAATGCTTTATATCATGAAAATATTATCTGAAAAATCAGATGAAAGACATACACTTTCAGCGGCTGATATCAATCGACTGCTTCAGGACTATGGTATGGCAGCGGATCGTAAGACAATCTATAGTGATATTGAGACATTGAGAGAGTTCCATATCGATATTGTGCAAGCAAAGGGAACAAACGGTGGATATTACATCGGCAGCAGGGAATTTGAATTACCGGAATTGAAACTGCTTGTGGATGCTGTGCAGACTTCTAAATTTATTAGTTGCAAGAAGTCAAAAGAATTGATTCGAAAACTAGAAAATTTGACAAATGAATATGATGCCAGATTATTGCAACGTAATGTGTTTATTTATAATCGTCCCAAAACAAAAAATGAAACAATTTACTATAATGTGAATGAGATACATACGGCGATATTAGAAAATTATCAAATTAGGTATCAATATGCGGAGTGGACAGTGCAGAAAAAGTTAATTCCAAAGAAGAATGGAGCTGTATACATGGTGAGTCCGTGGGCGCTTACGTGGGATGATGCGAACTATTATCTGATTGCATATGATAAAACAGAAGATGTTATCAAACATTACAGAGTGGATAAGATGCAGCAAGTTCAAATTATTGAAAAAGAGCGTGTCGGCAGAGAGCGGTTCCAGAAATTTGATTTGGCTGAATTTGCAAAGAAAACATTTGGGATGTACGGAGGGCAAGATGTTGAGGTAACTTTAACTTGTTGTAATGAATTAGCTGGTGTGATTATAGATCGTTTTGGTAAGGAAACGATACTGATTCCGGTCGATGAAGAGCATTTTCGGGTACATATATTGGTGGCGGTGAGTCGGCAGTTTTTTGGATGGCTGACCGGTATTGGCAAGGAAATGAAAATTGAATCTCCAAAATTTGTGAGAGAAGAATACAGAAAATATCTGCAGGAAATTTTGCAGAATTATTAGAATGCGTAGGTGTACAGATTTTTGTACACCTTATTTTTTATTATAGAGGTATTCAAAGGAGCGATTTTTTAGGAGGGATATCTATGAAGGAAAAGTACATTACAATTGTTGGATTTAATCACTATTATGGAGTTGCACCATTTAAGATTGGGAAGAAGATTAAATGTGTCAAAGAGCCAAATAATCCATATGATGGAGAAGCAATTAAAGCTACAATGAAGCAGATAGGAACAATCGGTTATGTTGCAAATTCTCCATATACGGTTGCAACCGGAACGAAAAGCGCGGGAGGAATCGCGCATAAGGTGAAAAAGAAATTTACAGTAGAGGTAATGTTTATTACGAGTTCGAAAGTAATCTGTAAAGTGGTAGACGGGTTCAAAGAAAAGAAAGGATTGGAGTTGTCGGAGAAGGAGGAGATTGTGCTATAATGGACTTAACGGTTAAATATGACGTATAGTAGTTAATGTTGTGGTATTTAGAGGAGGGTGTGAAAACTATGGAATATATAGCGCATATTGATAAAGAGAGAATTCAGACAGTAAAAGAACATTTGGAGGGAACAGCAAAGATTTCAGGAGATTTTGCAGAGAAATTCGGAAAAGAGGACTGGGGATATTGTTGTGGGATGCTACATGATATTGGAAAATACTCTATAGATTTTCAAAAAAGAATTTTGGGAGAAAGTAATCGTCGGGTAGATCATTCAACTGCAAGTGCAAGAGTTTGCGCAGAAAAGGGAGGAAGATATTCTTTTTTGGAATATTGCGTGGAAGGACATCATGCAGGATTGCCGGATTATGGGAGTAATTTTGATGGGAGTAATGATCCTACTCTGATGGGAAGAAGAAAGAAAAAAATCAGTGATTATCAAGCTTATCAGACAGAAATTGAAATTCCGCCAATAACATCTAGTCCGATTGATTTAAATAAGACGGCTAATCGAGATTTTTCACTTAGTGTTTTTATGAGAATGATTTATTCTTGCCTGGTAGATGCTGATTTTTTAGATACAGAAGCGTTTATGAAAAATGGAAAAGGGAAAAGAGATTCAGGACAAGATATAGCAGTGCTTCTTGAAAAACTGGAAAATCATATTTTCGACTGGCTTCAAAATCGGGATATAGAGACAGTCAACGGAAGAAGAACGGAAATTTTAAGGCATTGTCTGGAGATGGGAGAGTCTGAAAAGGGGCTATTTCGTTTAACGGTACCTACTGGCGGTGGCAAGACAATAGCTTCGCTTGCATTTGCATTACGCCATGCAGTGAAAAACAAAATGGACAGGGTTATTTATGTCATTCCCTATACAAGTATTATTGAACAAAATGCGAAAGTGTTCCGAGATATTTTGGGAGAAGAAAATGTGTTGGAAAACCATTGTAATGTCGATTATGAAAGTTCCGAAGAACTTATGCCAATGCAGCTTGCAACTGAAAATTGGGACAAACCGATTGTTGTTACCACGAATGTACAGTTTTTTGAATCTTTGTTTTCAAATAAATCTTCTAGATGTAGAAAATTACATAATATTGCAAACAGTGTTCTGATTTTTGACGAAGCACAGATGTTACCCAATGACTATTTAAAGCCGTGTATTGCAATGATAGAAGAACTGATAAATAGTTATGAAACAAGTGTTGTGTTATGTACGGCTACACAACCAGCTTTGAAATCATTCTTTCAAAATGGAGTCTCAGCTACGGAATTATGTCCGCGGATGAAAGAGCAGTTTGCTTTCTTCAAGCGGACAATATTTGAGAACACGGGTGTATTGACAGAAGAAAAGCTTGTAGAAAATTTGAAGAAAGAATTTCAAGCGCTTTGCATTGTGAATACGAAAAAAAGAGCACAAAGGATTTATAAAACATTAGAGGGGGAAGGAATTTATCATTTGTCCACGAGTATGTATCCAAAACATAGAAAGCGTGTGCTGAAAGAGATACAAGAGAGACTTCAACAAAATAAGAAATGTGTTCTTGTGTCTACCAGTCTTGTGGAGGCTGGTGTGGATCTTGATTTCCGTTCGGTTTACAGAGAACTTGCTGGTGTGGATTCGATGATACAGGCAGCAGGCAGGTGTAATAGAGAAGGAACTAGAACGGCAAAAGAAAGTAAAGTGTTTATTTTTAAATTTGAGGAAAGACAGAATATACTGGGGCAACGACAACAAATTGATGTGGCAAAAAGTTTGATTGCAGATGGCAGAGATCTTTCTGATATGGAAAGTATTACAAAATATTTTGAGATGCTGTACCATATTAAAGGCGATACTTTAGATAAGAAAAAAATAATGGATGAGTTTAAAAATAAACAATATAATTTTGCTAAAGTAGGAAAAGAGTTTCGTTTAATTGAACAAAATACAAAAACGCTTTTTATAAATTGTGAAGAACAGGCAGATGAAATTCTCCATTTGCTAAAGGAACGAGGTTTTAGCCGCTCAGGTGTGCGTAAAGCCAGTCAGTATTGTATTGAGGTGTATGATAAAGAGTTTGACAAGTTGTATGGGATGGGAATGGTGAGACCTGTTTCAGAGGATATTGAAGATTTTTATGAGTTGCAAGATAGGAGTAGATATACAGAAGAAATGGGATTGGAGCTGGAATTTGATGATGGTGTAGCGTTATTTTTTTAGGAAATAGTGAAGAATGAAAGAAACGATGGATATGTGCGAACAATTGAGTTGTTGTACATATCCACCGTCTCAAAAAATAGTTAAGATGATTACTAATATTTCAATCCACAGATTAATCTGACAGAGAAAGTATAGCATACAGCATTTAGTGACTCAATAGATAACTTTATGTTTTGATAGTTTGAGCTAATATTAGTTAATTTATAAGAAAAAATAAAACTTCATTAGAAATAACTTAACAGATATTGTTTTTTGTTGATTTTGGAATAGAGATATGATATTATGAAAATACAAATGAATAAACAATAAAAATCAGACAAAATGAATTAGTTATATAAAAGGAGAGTACAAATGCTTTTATATCATGGAAGTAATGTTACAGTAGAATATCCGGAAATTCGAAAAGCAAAATATAATAAAGATTTCTATTTTGGATTTTACACAACAAAGTATCCGGAACAAGCTGAGCGTTGGGCTACGAGATATGGAGAAAATGGATATATTAATAAATACGATTATACACCAAATGAAAATCTGAACTATCTTATATTTGAAGAAATGACAGAGGAATGGTTGGATTTTATAGTGGCCTGCAGGCAAGGAAAATCCCACAAATATGATATTGTGGAGGGACCGATGGCAGATGATACGATTTACAATTATATACAAAATTTTATTGATGGGAAAATATCAAGAGCGGCTTTTTGGGAATTAGTAAAATTTAAGTATCCTACACACCAAATTAGTTTTCACACAGTTTCAGCTCTTGATACATTAAAGTTTATAGGAAGTGAGATTGCATATGGCCAGAAAGAATAATAATAATTTATTTTTTACATGTAGTTTGATTGAGTATATGGGTAGAAAGGTAAAAAGGACAAGAAGAGAGGTAGTAGAATTTCTTGGGAAGCAACGGGTGAAGCGTATTTATGAATATGCAGATGTCTTTCATTGCGAGCCTATAGAGAAGGTGGCCGATAAATTTATAGAAGAAAGTAAAATGACACCAGGAACATTTGACAATGAAAAGAAATGTAGATATTTAGTTCCTGATTATTGGGGTATAGGAGAGGTATATGAACGGTTAATAGAAGATTCATATACAGACAATGAGATTGTGAAAGGAATTTGGGAAGTTTATCATTCTTGGATTGATGAACATATCTCAGATTACAATACAGATTTTTACTATCAGCCGAGAGATTATATTGCGGCATGTTATGAGGAAGGAGTGGTGTTGTAATGAAAAAGAAAGGAGAGCTAAGCTTATGGGAATGGGGGTAAAGGTGAAAGTCTGGGGAGATTATGCTCTGTTTTCACGTCCGGAACTAAAGGTGGAAAGATATTCTTATGATGTGATGACTCCATCAGCAGCACGAGGAATTTTGGAAGCGATTTATTGGCATCCTGGTCTGAAGTGGGTGATTGATAAAATCTATGTAAAAAATCCCATTTGTTTTACCAGTGTTCGAAGAAACGAGGTGAAGAGTAAAATCTCTGCAAGCAATGTTTTATCAGTATATAATGGGGCGAATAAGCCGATTTATATCAGCAGTAAAGAAGAGATTGTACAGCGAGCTTCTATAATTCTGACAAATGTGGAATACGTGATTGAAGCACATTTTGAAATGACGGAAAATGCAAATGAGACAGATAATCCAGGGAAATTCAAAGATATTATGATGAGACGTCTGCGAAGGGGAGAATGTTACCATATGCCATACTTTGGCTGCAGGGAGTTCCCTGCACATTTTTCCTTATGTGAAGAGGAAGAAATACAAACAGCATTTGACGATGTTCCGGAAAAAGACTTAGGTTTGATGTTATTTGACATGGATTATACAGACAAAGCGAATATAAGTCCTATGTTTTTCCGTGCAGTTATGAAACGGGGCATAATTGATTTACGGAATTGTGAGGTGATACGATGATTTTGCCAGCACTTGTAAAACATTATGAAAATTTGGCGGAAGAAGGGAAAGTATCAAGACCTGGTTGGTGCAGTGCGAAAGTAGCTTATCAGATTGACTTATCTAGAGAGGGGGAAATAAAAGGAATTATTAGTTTGAGAGAGGAGGAAGAAAGAGGAAAGAAAAAGGTAATAGTTCCTAAAACTTTATCGGTTCCTGAGATGGTAACGCGGTCTTCTGGCGTTTCTGCCAATTTTTTATGTGACAATGCAAAATATTTGCTTGGAATTAGTCAGGAAAGCGATGAAAAAAATAGAAAAAGAGCAGAAGAATGTTTTCATGCAGCCAAAGAAAGGCACCTTTCTTTATTGGAGCACGCAGAAGGAGTTATGGCGAGAGCAATCTGTATGTTTTTTGAAAAATGGCAACCGGAGAAGGCTATGGAACATCAGGAAATCAGAGAAAAGTGGGAAGAGATTACAGCCGGAGGTAATCTGATTTTTGGGATGGGGATAGAGTTTGCCCAGCATGATGAGGAAATGAAAGAGCTATGGAATAACCGCAAGCTAGAAAATAATGGTGACATACAAGGTGTCTGTTTGGTAACCGGGGAACAGACAGAACTTGCGAGAATTCACAGAGGAATAAAAGGTGTGCCGGGAGCACAGTCAAGCGGTGCAGCCTTAGTTTCTTTTAATGCACCTTCGTTTGAATCCTATGGAAAAGAACAAAGTTATAATGCGCCGGTGGGAAAATATGCGGAATTTGCTTACACAACAGCATTGAATTATTTGTTATCAGATAGAAAGTATTCTCTTCAAATTGGAGATACAATGGTTGTTTTTTGGGCAGAAAGTGGAAAAACGGATTATCAGGATACATTTTTAGAATGTATGGATCCCCCGACAGATAATCAAGAAGAATTGAAAAAACTGTTTGAAAGAATACGAGACGGAAAGCCAATAGAAATTCATGGAAATGAATTAAATTCTGAGCAAAAATTTTATATTTTAGGATTAGCACCAAATGCTGCAAGATTATCAGTTCGCTTTTTTTACGAAAATTCATTTGAAAAAATTTTAAAAAATATTTTAGTGCATTATAGAAGGATGGAAATTATAAGACCGAAATGGGAAGAAAAGCAATACTTAGGCGTGCGAGATATGCTGTTTGAAACAGTAAATAAAAAATCGACAGATAAGAAACCAATATCGAATATGGCTACAATGACTTTTCGTGCGATTTTATCAGGAGACAAATACCCTGCGAGGTTGTATTCAGATACATTGATTCGGATCAGGGCAGAGCAGGATGAGGGAAAACTCAATTGGAGACGAATTGCAATTATAAAAACATATTTGATACGTAACTGTAATTGGAAGGAAGGAGAGAATTATATGGGGTTAAATGAGGAAAGCAACGATATTTCATATGTGCTTGGAAGATTATTTTCTGTACTGGAGTCAATACAAGCGGATGCAAATCAAGGAATTCAGGCGACAATTCGGGATCGTTATTTCAATTCAGCATGTGGAACGCCGGCAGCAGTATTTCCTATTTTGATTAAGTTAAAGAATAGTCATATGAAAAAGTTAGGACGAGAAAAAGAAGGTGCAAAAAATTATTATGAAAAACTTTTTACAGATATCATGTGGAAAATAGATGCCCAAGAAGGTTTTCCAAAGCGATTATCACTAGAAGAACAAGGAAAATTTGCAATCGGATATTATCATCAAACACAGAAAAAATATGAGAAAAGGGAGGAAAAGTAAATGGGTGAAGTGATTAAGAACAGATATGAATTTGTAGTTTTATTTGATGTAGAGAACGGAAATCCAAATGGAGATCCAGATGCAGGAAATATGCCAAGAGTTGATCCGGAGAGTGGACTTGGGTTGGTAACAGATGTGTGTCTAAAGAGAAAGATTCGGAATTACATTGAGACTTTGAAAGAAGAGGATGATGGATATAAAATTTATATAAAGGATGATATTCCATTAAACAGAAGTGACCGTGAAGCGTGTAAAAGTCTTGGAATTGAGGAAACAGATGATAAAAAGGTAACAGAATCTTTAAAGAAATTAAAGAAAAGTGATGCAGATGCAGACGTGAAGATTCGAGATTATATGTGTCGGAATTTTTATGATATTAGAACATTTGGAGCGGTCATGACTACATTTGTAAAAGCTGCTTTGAATTGCGGGCAAGTGAGGGGACCTGTACAGATTGGTTTTGCAAGAAGTGTTGATCCGATTGTTTCTCAAGAGGTTACTATTACAAGAGTAGCAATCACAACAGAAAAAGATGCAGAGAGTAAAAGTACCGAGATGGGAAGAAAGAGTATAGTTCCTTACGGATTATATCGCGCAGAAGGTTATGTGTCTGCGAATCTGGCACGGAAAGTGACTGGATTTTCAGAAGAAGATCTTGATTTATTGTGGGAAGCAATTATCAATATGTTTGAACATGATCATTCTGCAGCAAGAGGAAATATGGCGGTTCGAGAACTGATTGTATTTAAACATAGTAAAGAGTTGGGAGATTGTCCAGCTTATAAACTGTTTGATTCTGTTGAGGTAAGGAGAAAAGAGGAGGTAGAATATCCAAGAAGTTATAAGGATTATATTGTTGAGGTGCATGAGGAAAATATACCGGATTCAGTAGAAATGAAAAGGATGATTTGATGGGATATGCAGAAGATAATTATTTGATGCTATCAGGGATTCAACATTTTAAATTTTGCAGAAGACAATGGGCGTTGATTCATATTGAACAGCAATGGGCAGAAAATGTGCATACAGTTGTAGGCGAATTGATGCATAAAAAGGCACATGATCCATGCATCGTAGAAAAAAGAAAAGATTTAATTGTGGCAAGGTCACTTCCGGTTGCTTCAAGAGTCCTTGGAGTCAGTGGAGAATGTGATGTTGTTGAATTTCACAGATGTGAAGATGGAATAAAACTACATGGACATAGAGGGCTATTTTCCGTTTATCCGATTGAATATAAAAAGGGAAAGCCCAAAGTTACGGAGGAAGATAGACTACAGCTTGCGGCACAGGTATTGTGTTTGGAGGAAATGTTTTCTACAAAAATTTCAGAGGGAGCTTTGTTTTATGGAGAAACAAGAAGACGTGAGGTTGTAGAGATTACAGAAGATTTGCGGCAAGAAGTCATAGATATGTTTCAAGAAATGCATCAATATTTCGATAAGAAATATACACCGAAAGTGAAATATAGTAAAGCGTGTAACGCATGTTCTCTCAGAGATACTTGTTTACCTAAACTTGGGAAGTCGGGTTCTGTGCGGACATATATTACTCAGATGCTGAAGGAGGAAGAGGAATGAAAAAGTTATTAAATACATTATATGTGACTTCTGAGAACAGTTATCTGGCATTGGATGGAGAAAATATTGTGATTCTTGAAGATAGCAGTGAAGTAGGACGTCTGCCTCTGCATAATTTAGAGGGAATTGTTTCCTTCGGGTATAAAGGTACAAGTCCTGCGCTTATGGGAGCATGTGCAGATCACAATATTTCTCTGTGTTACGTCACACCTCAGGGGAAATTTTTGGCAAGAGTAACGGGAAAAGTAAAAGGAAACGTTATATTAAGAGAACAACAATATGATAGTGCAAAAGATAAAGAACTAAGTCTAGAAATAGCAAAGAATTGCATTTTAGGGAAAGTATACAATGCAAGATGGGTATTGGAACGTGCGATTCGGGATCATAGCCTTCAAATTGATATAGAACGAGTAAAAATAGCATCGGAGTATTTGAAGAATTCACTGAGTTACATTCAAAATAGCCAATCGAAGGATCAGTTAAGAGGATATGAAGGTGAAGCAGCAAGTATTTACTTTGGAGTGTTTGATCAATTGATATTACAGCAGAAAAAGGAATTTAAATTTGAAGGTAGAAACAAAAGGCCGCCTTTGGATAATGTAAATGCATTATTATCTTTTGTGTATACGTTGTTGACAAATCAGATTGTATCAGCTTTGGAAAGTGTTGGATTGGATCCATATGTCGGTTATCTCCATACAGATCGTCCAGGCAGGGCATCGTTGGCATTAGATTTAGTTGAAGAACTAAGAGCAGTACTGGCAGATAGGTTTGTTTTATCACTAATTAATAAAAGGATAATTTCAGGTAAAAATTTTGTGGTAAAAGAAAATGGAGCGGTATTAATGGATGATGATTTGAGAAGGAAATTGCTGACAGAATGGCAGAATAAAAAGAAAGAAACACTGACTCATCCATATCTTAAAGAAAAGATAGAATGGGGAATGGTTCCTTATGTACAAGCCATGCTTTTAGCAAGGTATTTGAGAGGAGATTTAGATGGTTATCCGGTGTTCCTTTGGAAATGAGGCGAAATGGAATGTTAGTGTTGATTACATATGATGTGAATACAGAAACAGCGGCAGGGAAAAGAAGATTGCGTCAGGTAGCAAAGCAATGTGTAAATTATGGAAGAAGAGTACAAAATTCTGTATTTGAGTGTATCTTAGATAATGCGCAATGTGTTATGCTCAAGGCAAAGCTGACAGATATCATTGATGAAGAGATTGATAGTCTGAGATTTTATTACCTGGGAAACCAATATAAAACGAAAGTAGAACATGTTGGCGTAGACAGAGGTGTTGCTGCTGATGGAATTCTTATTATGTAACAGGAGTGCGAATGGCAAGTATACATAAAAATGCAGGGGGATTCGCACCAGAAAAAATGTACAAAAAGTAGCTAAGAAAGTGAGAATTAGGAACAAATGATAAGAAAAAAAGAATGATATTGATAAAATTTGGGAATATTTAACGTAATACAAGGCCTAAAATTGGGGAAAATTGCAGTCGCTCCCCTTGTGGGAGCGTGGATTGAAATCGATAGACAGTACAAATACTAAGATGTCTGTAGGGTCGCTCCCCTTGTGGGAGCGTGGATTGAAATCGGTAACACAAGTCATTGTGGCGTACAGGTTAGGTCGCTCCCCTTGTGGGAGCGTGGATTGAAATACCCAGTTTTAACCACACACATCTCGCAGCCGTGTCGCTCCCCTTGTGGGAGCGTGGATTGAAATTTGCTTCAGATTCTGCATAATTATTTGTATTTCCGTCGCTCCCCTTGTGGGAGCGTGGATTGAAATGTCAAAATAGTACCATGTACCGCCGATCGCTTCGTCGCTCCCCTTGTGGGAGCGTGGATTGAAATAACTGGATTGCTGAAATAACAGACCCTACAATGTTGTCGCTCCCCTTGTGGGAGCGTGGATTGAAATTGTCGAATCCTCGGTTGTCGGAACAGAAAAGAGGGTCGCTCCCCTTGTGGGAGCGTGGATTGAAATGTCGTGCCGGCTTAAAATTCTTATGAATCTTTTCGTCGCTCCCCTTGTGGGAGCGTGGATTGAAATTTTGATTGAAAGAATCATTGAATGGATGGATGAGGTCGCTCCCCTTGTGGGAGCGTGGATTGAAATCGGTCAATTAGGCACTTTTCTGCATCCTCTATAGTCGCTCCCCTTGTGGGAGCGTGGATTGAAATGCCCAAACAGAAGCAGCTACCATTAATGACACTGTCGTCGCTCCCCTTGTGGGAGCGTGGATTGAAATAATTTTGCGATAATTTCAACTCCAGCTTGCAAAGTCGCTCCCCTTGTGGGAGCGTGGATTGAAATTTCCATCTGCGGAATGCTCGGTGCTTGCTGTCGTGTCGCTCCCCTTGTGGGAGCGTGGATTGAAATATCTATCTTCAGCCACACGCATCTCGCAGCCGTGTCGCTCCCCTTGTGGGAGCGTGGATTGAAATTTCAATGGGTAAATTAGACCGTAACCACATAAAGTCGCTCCCCTTGTGGGAGCGTGGATTGAAATCCACATTTAGCGGAAGCAATCAACAATGCGTTGAGTCGCTCCCCTTGTGGGAGCGTGGATTGAAATTCTGTTCTTATTCGCCAGTATTACCATTTTGGCGTCGCTCCCCTTGTGGGAGCGTGGATTGAAATCATCACTGCACCTCCTCATATGTCTTCTCGAAAAGTCGCTCCCCTTGTGGGAGCGTGGATTGAAATCCAGATGTCGCTCTCATTTTGTCTCCGATTAGATGTCGCTCCCCTTGTGGGAGCGTGGATTGAAATCTAAGAGTGATTTAGGTCTATTTACTCCCTCTTCGTCGCTCCCCTTGTGGGAGCGTGGATTGAAATTGCAATCGCTACCGCGATACAGACACTAATTGTTGTCGCTCCCCTTGTGGGAGCGTGGATTGAAATTCCTTGTATCACATGTATCGCCGAATACACATCTGTCGCTCCCCTTGTGGGAGCGTGGATTGAAATGAATATAAATTAGAACGAGCAAAAAAATACTATGTCGCTCCCCTTGTGGGAGCGTGGATTGAAATAATATAATTTACAAAGGAGAGATGAAATTGGAACGTCGCTCCCCTTGTGGGAGCGTGGATTGAAATATCTCTCGATCTGCCTGATTATATCCCTTTATCGTCGCTCCCCTTGTGGGAGCGTGGATTGAAATAAGGAACGGTCTCTTTTATATCTTTGGTTACAAGTCGCTCCCCTTGTGGGAGCGTGGATTGAAATGCAAAAACTTTAAACCGGCGCGCCGAAGAGACGTGTCGCTCCCCTTGTGGGAGCGTGGATTGAAATTCCTGTCGTCGCCTTTGTTTTAATCGACTCCCAGTCGCTCCCCTTGTGGGAGCGTGGATTGAAATACTACCTTTGCCAGTTCCCAATTAATGCCCTCGCGTCGCTCCCCTTGTGGGAGCGTGGATTGAAATTTACTGTACTCACTCCACTACCTCCTGTTGTTCCGCGTCGCTCCCCTTGTGGGAGCGTGGATTGAAATGAATATCGGTACCATGCACCTGATTCTCCGCAGCAAGTCGCTCCCCTTGTGGGAGCGTGGATTGAAATATCTTACTCATAGCGCGCCACCATCCACTTCTGATGTCGCTCCCCTTGTGGGAGCGTGGATTGAAATACACATCTTCCATCTTTATACGCTACACACTTAGTCGCTCCCCTTGTGGGAGCGTGGATTGAAATCATTTCGGTCTGCTCTTTCCTCGGTTGGATTCGTGTCGCTCCCCTTGTGGGAGCGTGGATTGAAATAAAAACAGTACAGGCGTATCTCCCAAGGCAGAGGGTCGCTCCCCTTGTGGGAGCGTGGATTGAAATTTTTCACTGCATTTTTCAGGATCATGTCGATTACCGTCGCTCCCCTTGTGGGAGCGTGGATTGAAATTTTCGTGCGATTTCTAATACTGCTGTTGTATAGAGTCGCTCCCCTTGTGGGAGCGTGGATTGAAATCTTTATCCATATCTCTTTGTGGTGGATAGTAATGTCGCTCCCCTTGTGGGAGCGTGGATTGAAATTGCTGCTTTCTGTTCGGCAGTTTCGGCACGTTCGTCGCTCCCCTTGTGGGAGCGTGGATTGAAATATCGGATATGTTGTGTCAAACATCTCCATGAATGGGTCGCTCCCCTTGTGGGAGCGTGGATTGAAATTCCTGTCTTCCATTTGCACTCTTTTCCTCGTCTTGTCGCTCCCCTTGTGGGAGCGTGGATTGAAATTCGTACATCATCAGGAAGTATAGCCCCTTTTTGTGTCGCTCCCCTTGTGGGAGCGTGGATTGAAATTTCCACCCTCGATCATAACTGCATACTCTACGTCGTCGCTCCCCTTGTGGGAGCGTGGATTGAAATGTTTAATTTTTCGATTGCTTGATTCGTGTGGTGCGTCGCTCCCCTTGTGGGAGCGTGGATTGAAATGTGTGGTGCATCTCTTTTGTGAGACCTACCATCGTCGCTCCCCTTGTGGGAGCGTGGATTGAAATCTACGAAAGCCAGTTCCAGAGATGGACGGAAGAACCGTCGCTCCCCTTGTGGGAGCGTGGATTGAAATCGGCTTGTCCTAATCTCTTAAGAA
>OBWY01001194.1_pt1 | contig 16547 bp, 9 predicted proteins | sample 1538081 | NCBI WGS metagenome assembly OBWY01 (sample SAMEA2580089, study PRJEB22360) | human gut metagenome | biome: human gut; feature: human-associated habitat; material: faeces | place: Denmark | collected 2008/2010
GTTGCCGAAAAGTTGTCGAAGGCAGTGCAGAAAAAGACCATGGCACGCTCTTTCGTACAGCAGTCCTCCTCATTCGGAGGACGGCGCGGCGGTATGCCCGTGCAGTATGTATTGCAGGCAACTAATATCGAGAAATTGCAGGAGGTGCTCCCCAAGTTCATGACGAAGGTCTACGAAAATCCGGTATTCCAGATGGCAGACGTAAACCTGAAGTTCAGCAAGCCTGAAGCGCGCATCAACATCAACCGTGACAAGGCGAGTATCATGGGCGTAAGCACCAAGAACATTGCCCAAACTCTGCAATACGGCTTGAGCGGACAGCGTATGGGCTACTTCTACATGAACGGAAAGCAATACGAGATATTGGGCGAAATCAACCGCCAGCAACGCAACAAGCCCGCCGACCTGAAAGGTATCTATATCCGAAGCGACAACGGGAACATGGTGCAGCTGGACAACCTGATAGAGCTGACCGGCGGTATCGCCCCTCCGAAACTGTACCGTTACAACCGTTTCGTGTCCGCCACCATCTCCGCGGGGCTTGCCGACGGGAAGACCATCGGGCAAGGACTGGACGAAATGGACAAGATTGCCAAGGAGACACTGGACGAGACCTTCCGTACCGCACTGACCGGAGACTCCAAGGAGTATCGCGAAAGCTCCTCCAGTCTGATGTTCGCCTTCATCCTTGCCATCGTGCTGATTTACCTGATTCTGGCCGCCCAGTTCGAGAGCTTCAAAGACCCGCTGATTATCATGCTGACGGTGCCTCTCGCCATTGCCGGCGCGCTGGTATTCATGTATTTCGGAGACATCACGATGAATATATTCAGCCAGATTGGCATCATCATGCTGATTGGTCTGGTAGCAAAGAACGGTATCCTGATTGTGGAGTTCGCCAATCAGAAGCAGGAAGCGGGTGAAGACAAGATGCGAGCCATCAAGGACGCCTCCCTGCAACGTCTGCGCCCCATCCTGATGACGAGTGCCTCCACCATCCTGGGATTGATACCGCTTGCCTACGCCACCGGCGAAGGCTGCAACCAGCGCATCGCCATGGGTACTGCCGTCGTAGGCGGCATGCTCATCTCCACACTGCTGACGATGTACATCGTGCCTGCCATATATAGTTATGTATCAACGAACCGAAGTAAACTGAAGACCGAATGAAACGCATTGTTTTAATTTTCATAGCCACTGCCTGCACAGCGCTGGGCCTTTATGCACAGCCTGCGCCTACCTACACCTTGAAGTCCTGCCTGGAGCAGGGATTGCTGAACAACTACTCCCTGCGCATTGTCCGCAATGAAGAGCAGGTCAGCAAGAACAACGCCACATTGGGCAATGCGGGCTACCTGCCCACACTGGACCTCTCCGCCGGCTACAAGGGAACCATAGACAATACCGAGACCAAAGCCCGAGCCACCGGAGAGACAACCAAGGACAACGGAGTATTTGACCAAACTCTCGATGCAGGCATCAACCTGAACTGGACCATCTTCGACGGTTTCAACATTACCGCCAACTACCAACGGCTCAAGGAGCTGGAACGCCAAGGCGAGACCAATACGCGCATCGCCATCGAGGACCTGATAGCCAACATAGCCGCCGAATACTATAACTATGTTCAGCAAAAAATCCGCTTGAAGAACTTCCGTTATGCCGTATCGCTATCCAAAGAGCGCCTGCGCATTGTGGAAGAGCGTTACCACATCGGTAACTTCTCGCGCCTGGACTACCAGCAGGCCAAAGTGGACTTCAATGCCGACAGTGCCCAATACATGAAACAGCAGGAACTGCTGCACACCTCACGTATCCAGCTGAACGAACTCATGGCAAACAAAGATGTAGACCAGCCGTTTATCATACAAGACAGCCTCATCAACGTGACCGCCTCCCTGAACTTCGAGGAGCTGTGGAACGCCACCCTCACCATCAACGCCTCACTGCTACGTGCCGAACAGAACAATACCCTGGCCCGTCTGGACTACAAGAAAGTCTGCTCGCGCGACTACCCATACGTGAAGATGAACGGCGGATACGGCTACACCCTCAACAAGTATGACATCTCTGCCAACAGCCGCCGCAGCAACCTCGGTCTGAACTTCGGCGTCACGGTCGGCTTCAATCTGTTCGACGGCAACCGGCGCCGCGAACGCAAGAATGCCCGCATTGCCGTGCAGAACGCTCGCCTGGAACGGGAGCAACTGGAGCAAGCCCTGCGCGCCGACCTCAGCAACCTATGGCAGGCCTACCAAAACAACCTGCAAATGCTGAACCTGGAACGCCAGAACCTTGTGGCTGCCAAGGAGAACCACGAGATTGCCATGGAACGATATATGCTGGGCAACCTCTCGGGAATCGAGATGCGCGAAGCCCAAAAGAGTCTGCTGGATGCAGAAGAACGTATTCTCTCCGCAGAATATGATACCAAATTATGTGAAATCTCCCTACTGCAAATCAGTGGAAAAGTAGCGCGCTATATGGAATAAGCAATATAATCCGTACCTTTGCGCCCGATTTATCAGAATTGAAGCATAATGGGATTATTCATCAGAAAGCCATTCGAGGCACTGCAAGCGGAGGCTAATGCCTCCGGAAAGAAAACATTGAAACGTGTACTTGGTCCGTGGAGCCTTGTTGCCCTGGGCGTGGGAGTCATCATCGGAGCGGGTCTATTCTCCATCACCGGAACGGTGGCGGCAGGCTATACGGGACCGGCCATCACACTGTCCTTTGCCATTGCCGCACTGGGATGCTGCTTCGCCGGACTGTGTTATGCGGAATTTGCGTCCATGATACCCGTAGCCGGCAGCGCATACACCTACTCGTATGCCACGATGGGCGAACTCATCGCCTGGATTATCGGGTGGGACCTGGTACTGGAATACACCGTAGCCGCAACCACGGTAAGCATCAGTTGGAGCCGCTATCTGGTCGTCTTTCTCGAGGGACTGGACATACATCTACCGCAAGCCCTCACCGCCTGTCCCTGGGATGGCGGAGTCGTAAATATCCCCGCCTTCCTTATCGTCGTGCTGATGAGCCTCTTCCTGATACGGGGTACGGAAGGCAGCTCCATCTTCAACGGCTTCATTGTATTCCTGAAGGTTTCCGTCATACTGATTTTTGTCATACTCGGCTGGAAATACATCAATACCGACAACTATACACCTTACATCCCTGCCAATACGGGCGTGCTGGGCGAATATGGCTTTTCCCCCCCCCTCCGGGGGGCGGGCCCCCGCTGGATGATGGGCGGCCATCGTATTCTTCGCCTTCCTCGGGTTCGACGCCGTGAGCACAGCTGCCCAAGAGACGAAGAACCCGAAGCGGAACATGCCTATCGGCATTCTGGTCTCCCTGCTGGTATGCACCGTGCTCTATATGGTTTTTGCCCACGTCATGACGGGAGTGGCACACTACACCGCCTTCAGCGGACAGCAAGGCATTGCTCCCGTTGCCATAGCCATAGAGCACATGGGGCAGGCTGATGCTGCCAGCCTGAACCGTGCCATCGTGCTGTCCATTCTGTTCGGATATTGCTCCGTCATCATGGTGACGCTGCTGGGACAGAGCCGCGTATTCCTGAGCATGAGCCACGACGGGCTGCTGCCTCCTTTCTTCTCGCATATCAACGAAAAGTTCCGTACTCCGGCACGCAGCAACCTGCTCTTCATGGTACTTGTGGGCCTGCTGGCAGCTTTTGTACCCGCACGGCTGGCCGGAGAGATGACAAGCATCGGCACGCTGATGGCCTTCACGCTGGTCTGTGCCGCTGTACTGGTAGTACGCAGAACCATGCCTGACGTGCCCCGTTCCTTTAAAACCCCACTTGTTCCACTTATCCCCATACTGGGTATTCTTACTTGCCTTTGCATGATGTTGTTCCTTCCTGCCGATACATGGATACGCCTGGTGCTGTGGATGCTCATCGGTCTGGACATCTACGTGGGCTACGGCATGAAGCACAGTAAGCTGGAGCATGGAGGCGACACCCGCCACGGGCAGGTTGCCTTGAACATGATTGGACTTATCCTTGCCGTTCTTTGCGTCATCACCGGACTGTGGCACCAACAGACTGTGGGATGGGGAGAAAACAAAGTGCTGCTGATTATCTCGTTTGTTTTCGCATTCACGCACTGCGCTTACTATATGTGGAGAATCTGGAGGAAATAATAAGCCCTAAATCTCCTCCTTTAAAGATAAACAATCTTTCATCCAAACTACCCCAGCACCCACTTGGTCTGCTTCCCGAAACAACGGTATGCCATTGCCACCAGAAACCAGGAAGTACAGAAAGCGACGACTGCGGCACAAGGTATCTGAAGATAGATAGGAACATGGATAGCACGCATCAGGACTACGCTCGGTCCGGTAAAGAAATAGTGTATCATATAGACTCCAAAACCACAGAGCGTCAAGTTTGCCAATGCTTTCTTGATGCGCTCCGAACGGAAATTGGCCCGCTTGCAAAGCATAAACACGGGGATGGTCATCATTACTACATTCAGCGAACAGTAGGTGAAAAAGAGTTCGAGCATCTCATCCGTAAAATCCGGCAAGGAGGTCATACGACGGAAACCAAGGAATGTCACGGCATAGCCAATGGCAAACATGGGAATGCCGATGCCACAGAGTTGCCGGCCCGTCCAGTTATGGTTCCTCAGATAATGGCCCAACAATAGGTAGCCGTTAAAACCGGCAAAGTAATACAGCATACCGAACGAGTTCCACGAGCAAGTCCCCCAAAGGTACGGAGCGGCAAACTCGGTATAATAAGGCAGCAGCAGTGTCACTCCCCATGCTGCAAGAAACCATAGTTTGGCACGTTCCGAGGCCTTCTCCACCCATGCCGAGAATATCGGAAGATAGAGATAAAGCCCTATCAGCAGATAGATATACCACATGTGTACATCCAATAGAGAGAAATTAAAAGGCATTTCTGCAATATATCCCAGGCTCACTGCCAGAGACTGGCGCATCACTTCCTCACCCGAATAAGGGAAGAAATCCAGAATCACTTTCGGCTCCACTCCCAGCAGTCCCGTTATCCAGGGGAACAGATTGTAAATCACAGACCAGATGAGGAAAGGAAAGAATACGCGGGGGATACGTTTCTTGTAGAATGCCGAGGCGTCACCCCGTACCGGCAACAGCAATGCACCGGTAATCATTACAAAAAGCGGTACGCAAGGACGGAGCGCCGCACCGTAGACAGCTCCCCAGAACTTGATGTCAACAATGTCGGGCGATGTGCCCGGATAGAAGTTAAAAGGGTCTGTGCAATGGCAGCAAACTACTGTAAACATTGCAACAAGGCGTACCACATCCAGCCATACGATGTGTTGTGCCGGAGTTTGTCGTGTAAGAGTTGGTTCCATGTTTTATTAAATTGGTTGTTTGGAGGGCTAAAGATAAAGAAGTTAACCGAGAAATGAAAAGGAGAATGTAACAAAAATACGACAACAAACGAGTTTCAGTTTTATTCTCCTATAGAAAACAATCTGTTTTATCAAGGCAGAACAGAGTGTTCCAATAGGGAAGAACACTTTGTTCCAACATGAAAGAACAGTTTGTTTCTTCCTATTGAAACAATTTGTTTCAACATAAAGGAACAGTTTGTTTTGCTTGATGAAACAGAGTGTTCTATGCCGCGAAACACTTTGTTTTCCTCTACAAAACAAAAAAGCCGTAACAAGATTTTCTCCGTTACGGCTTTCCTTATATTATGCCTTTCTAAAAGGCTTCTGTTTTACTTGCTGCAATTCCAGGGCTTCAGTTGCTTGAAGAAGTCGTTGCCCTTATCGTCCACCAAGATGAATGCAGGGAAGTTCTCCACCTCAATCTTCCAGATAGCTTCCATACCGAGTTCGGGATATTCCACGCACTCAATGCTCTTGATGTTGTTCTGTGCCAAGATAGCGGCAGGACCACCGATAGAGCCCAAGTAGAAACCGCCATACTTTTGGCAGGCATCTGTCACTTGCTGGCTGCGGTTACCTTTGGCAAGCATAATCATGCTGCCGCCGTGGCTTTGGAAGAGGTCTACATACGGGTCCATACGTCCGGCAGTAGTCGGGCCCATGGAGCCGCAAGCCATGCCTTGAGGAGTCTTGGCAGGACCGGCGTAGTAGATGGGATGGTCTTTGATGTACTGCGGCAGGTCTTCGCCACGGTCCAGACGTTCTTTCAGCTTGGCGTGTGCGATGTCACGGCCTACGATGATGGTTCCATTCAGAGACAAACGGGTGGAAACCGGATACTTGGTCAGTTCCTTCAGAATATCGGCCATCGGCTGGTTCAAGTCAATCTTCACCACATCGCCTTCACCGGCCTTACGGAGTTCTTCGGGAATCAGTTCACCCGGGTTGCTGTCGAGCTTTTCAATCCAGATACCTTCTTTATTGATTTTACACTTGATGTTGCGGTCGGCAGAGCAGGAAACGCCCAGACCCACGGGGCAGGAAGCACCGTGACGCGGCAGGCGGATGATGCGTATGTCGTGAGCCAGATACTTGCCGCCGAACTGGGCACCGAGGCCAATCTTATGAGCTTCTTCCAGTACCAGCTTCTCCAGTTCCACATCGCGGAAAGCGCGGCCGAACTCATTGCCGGTAGTGGGTAGGTTATCGTAGAAGTGGGTGGAAGCCAGTTTCACAGTCAGCAAGTTCTTTTCGGCAGAGGTACCGCCGATAACGAATGCGATGTGATAGGGAGGACAAGCTGCCGTACCCAAAGTCTTGATTTTTGAGATAAGGAAGGGAACCAATGTTTCGGGGTTGAGGATAGCCTTTGTCTCCTGGTAGAGATAAGTCTTGTTGGCAGAGCCACCACCCTTGGTTACGCAGAGGAACTCGTACTCCATACCTTCCGTAGCTTCGATGTCAATCTGTGCGGGAAGGTTGCACTTCGTATTCACCTCATCGTACATGGTGAGGGGAGCATTCTGCGAATAGCGCAGGTTCTCTTCGGTATAAGTCTTGTAAACACCCAGTGAGAGGGCTTCTTCGTCACAGTATCCGGTCCATACCTGCTGTCCCTTCTCACCGTGGATGATTGCCGTACCCGTATCCTGGCAGAAAGGAAGTACCCCTTTGGACGCTACCTCTGCATTGCGCAGGAAGGTGAGTGCCACGTATTTATCGTTATCGCTTGCTTCGGGGTCACTCAGAATCTTAGCAACCTGCTCGTTGTGCGAACGACGCAACATGAACGATACATCACGGAAAGCCGCATTGGCCATTGCCGTCAAACCTTCTTTTTCAATCTTCAGGATAGGTTTTCCTTCAAACTCGCTTACTGACACGTAATCTTTCGTAAGCAGATAATACTCAGTAGTATCTTTTCCCTTCTCGAACATGGGCTGATACTTGAACGGAGGTGTTGTTGCCATAATTACTCGTATATTTAATGTTTAAAAGTGATTCGGGTAGCAAAGGCAGCCTGAAAACCGCCTTTACAGAGCAAAGGTAAAAACTATTATTGAAATAATTCTTTAATTAGAGTAAAAAGGCGGCAAATCATAATTAATTTTCTGATACCCGCTGCATCCGCCCTATCAGTTCATCGCCCAGCGCCGTCTTCACCTCAATGTGTTTCAACACAGCCATTACAAACGGATTGCTTTCAAAGTCGCCGCGTACCTGCTCAAAATCAAGTTCCTTTTCCAAGCGTGAGCCGTCAGCTCCAAAGCCCGTCATGGAAGCCAGTGAAAATTCTTTCTTAGCATCCTCATACACCATGCGGTCGAGGCCAACTACTGCTTCTTTCCATTTTTCGACAATATGTATGACGTCTTCTGCCGTCATACCTTCCGGCTTGATACCATAGAACTCTTCCAACTTCTCATACGCCCAGGTCCATTCGTAGGTATAGTAGTTGCTGTGCATCTTCTCAAACTCGGCATTGATAGACTTCAAGCGATTGACTTTGCCGGACTCAATACCGTCTATCAGCGCATCTATCTCACTCTTTGGGGCTATCAATCCGGAAATATCCACCCATTCGCCGCTGCCAATGGCAGTATCGGGCTTCAAACGGGCACGTATTTCTTCATTGCTCCGGAAGTCAATGCCTTCCAAGCGCTTGATGACAGAGTTTCCGAGGAACTTATGAATGGCTATTTCATAGAAGCGGATACCTTTCACCAAAGCCGAGTTACGTATCTTCGCACTATGGAAAGAATAGATATCCGAAAGCTCGCCACTGGCATGACGCAGATTCTGCAACGTTTCCCGTCCCTTGAACATTTTCTGCACCGTGTAGGGGCTGAGAAGATTATAGTTGATGTAATCCAGTTTGTTCGGGTCGGTACGCCCGTCACGTTTCGGCCACTTCTGGGCATCACGGATGGTACCCACACTACGCAGGTTGACACCGGGTACAAGGTAGGTGGTATTATTCTGCTCTATCAAGTAAGAGAACGGCAGGTTCGAAGTATCAGAATGGTTGACATGGCGCCCCATTACCAAAGAGAATGCCCCTACCCTTGCAGGCCATAGGATGTACGAATCGGAAGTCGTCTTGGCACCACGTTCCAAAGTGCCTTGATGGATAGGTCCTAACTTATACATATGGTTACTCTGATTGGACCCCGAACCGGCATTCATAAAGGAAAACATACCGGCAATCAGCAACGTAGACTTATGGTGGGTTACCGTATAGGGTCCGGCAAAAATAGCGCACGCCTCCCCGTTCTCTCCCTGGCAGTTGCTGAAAAACAAAGAATCCGAGGCAGAGTAGTTGTGTCCCAACTTGCATGCCTGCCCCACGAAGCAGCGGCTCAGCATAGCTCCGTCATCTACATGAGACCCGGTAGAGATGATGAAATCATCACAAATCACCCCATGCCCGATGTGTACCGGCGCCACCTCGTTGCTGTTGATGCTTCCGTTATACAGACGGCATGTACCACAGATGCGGCAATAATCACCGATGCGCACATTCTTTATGGAACCGGTGTTCAATATCATTACATGGTTCCCGATGCTTCCTACAGCAGAAGCATGTTTGTTGGAATAAAAATCCGTGATTTCCTTCATCCGTGCAATCAGCTCCGGGCGATGGCGGTAAAGCGCCAGAATATAGGCTTGGTGTGCGGAGAGTTTATCATTAATCAGCACCTCACGGCCTCCCGTCTCATTCAGGACAGACACTTCTACCCCGTTACCGAACTTCGACACACCGTCTACCAGAATAATATCCACATTCTCAATGAAGGTGTCATGCCCTATTTCATAATTGGCAATGTAGTTCTGGATATTCTCAATGCAACAGTTATCTCCCACCGTTACATTATGCAGCGTCACATGCCGCAAACCGGAATGCTTCCTGATTCCTCCCGGCAACATAAATTCTGAATGGAACACTCCCAAACACACCTCACCCGAAAAACGGGTATGATGCACAAATTCCGTTGAGAACTCTTCTGCAACGGTTACTTTCCCCCAATCATCAGCCAGACATGACTGGCTCTTCAACCGGAGAATTTCATCTTCGGTCAGTCTTCTGTAATTCATCCTTATAACGAGTTATGAGTTATGAGTTATAAGTTATTGCCTTTGCCGGCACTACCGATTCAAACCGCTGCCAGCAAATAACTCATAACTTATAACTCATAACTAAAATTAAACTTCTTCTTCGTAGGTCTGATAAAGAAAGTCATTATAGGGGTACTTCTGCACGTGCAATTCCTTCACACGCTGATAAACTACACTCTTCAGTTCCTCCATATTGATTTTTTCGCGGGCAGAAATAAAGAGGCAGTTATCCTCCATCTTAGCCATCCACGTCTTCATCAGTTCTTCGAGTGTCAAGTTTTCCTTGGTTCTGGGGGTAAGGTCGTCAGCCGCTTTCTCTATATAAGTATAAGCGTCTATCTTATTGAATACAAGAATCATGGGCTTACCGGCGGCACCGATATCTGCCAACGTCTTGTTCACAACTTCTATCTGTTCTTCAAAATCCGGATGAGAGATGTCTACGATATGCAACAGCAAGTCCGCCTCGCGTACCTCATCCAGAGTAGACTTGAAGGAGTCTACCAAATCCGTCGGCAATTTACGGATAAAGCCCACCGTATCGGATAGCAGGAACGGCAGGTTCTCAATAATCACCTTACGCACCGTAGTATCCAACGTGGCAAACAGCTTATTCTCTGCAAAGACTTCACTTTTCGAAAGCAAAGTCATCAATGTGGATTTTCCTACATTGGTATATCCCACCAATGCCACACGAATCAAGCGTCCGCGGTTCTTCCGCTGGGTAGACTTCTGCTTGTCAATCTCAGCCAAACGCTCCTTCAACAATGACATACGGTTCAAGATGATACGGCGGTCCATTTCCAGCTGCGTTTCACCCGGACCGCGAAGTCCCACGGAACCTTTACCTCCACCGGCACCGGAGCCACCACCCTGGCGTTCCAAGTGGGTCCACAAACGTTGCAGACGGGGGAGCATGTACTTATACTGCGCCAGCTCCACCTGCGTTTTTGCATTGGCAGTCTGGGCACGCATGGCAAAGATATCGAGAATCAAGGACGTACGGTCCAGTATCTTGATTTTGAGTTCAGCTTCTATATTGCGTATCTGCTTGGCGGAGAGTTCATCATCAAAAATCACCATGCCGATTTCGCGTTCGGCTTCTTCTTCATTCCGGATATACTCTTTAATTTCTTCCAGCTTGCCCTTGCCGACATAAGTCACGGAATGCGCTGCATCCAGCTTTTGGGTAAACCGCTTCACTACTTCCGCCCCGGCTGTCTCAGCCAAGAATGCAAGCTCGTCCAGGTATTCATTGGTCTTACGCTCATCCTGAGTCTTCGTGACAAGACCTACCAATACCGCTGTTTCTGCCTGCGCTTCGGAGATTACAAATTCTTTCATAGTTTCTATACCTTATTATATATACGTATTGTTGGTTCGGGCAGCAAATATAAATAATTTTGGCGGAAGCGCCTTAAAAAGGGGAATAAAATAAAAACAGATACAATAGAAAAATGGCATGTAAAATGAAGTCGAACTTCATCTTACATGCCATTTCAAATTACATGTTATCTAATTGCCAGGATAATCAGAACCCTTCCGGCATCTCCAACGTTTCCGTGAATCCCTGATACAGTACTCCCCATTTACCACCGTCAAGTATTACTAAGCCCTGCATCGGGAAAGACAACACGTTCCCTTTACGCTCCATACCTGCAGCTGCAAAATATAGCATACCATAATCCGTCTTGTCATAACCAGTAGGTTGAGGATCCCAACCTATCAGTTCTTGATTGTCATCGCTTAGCGTAAACATGATGGGATATCCTTTCGTAATGCAATCTTCCAGCTTATAGATATTAGCCTCTTTAGCCTTCAGTACAGGTTGATCCCAACCCTCGCCAAATAATTGAGATGCATAGTAGCCTATACCTATATTGAGCCAAGTATAGTCACGCTTTATTTTTATCGTCACCTTGGGTGAACCATAAACATAGGAATCTTCTTCAGGAATGGTAATTGTATAAGATGCAGTAGTACCCACAGCTATGTCAAACGCAATCTTTACTTCTTTGAGTGCTTCACCGGCAGCAAAATCAACCGTTGTCGGCACTGTTACGTTCTCCGCATCTGTAGTCAAGCGAATAGATGCAGCCGCATCTGTTTTCTGACGGCCGATTTTGACCACAAAAACCTGTTCATCATTCGGATAATAAGTCAAATCAGTGTTATCAGCATAAATATAAGCTTGTACACCCTCGGTAGGAACCGGAGAAGGCTCCCACTCCACACCGTCTGAACAAGCCGTCATAGCCAAACCGCATACGGCCAAGCCCAAAAACAATTTATTGAATATCTTATTCATATACAAATTCTATTAAAAGTTAGTTCATTGGTTAATTGTTACCCGGTGCAAACTCCCCTATCGGAGTAGGACGTTTAGCAATAGCACCGGACGGGTCCGGATTGTTCATTCCCTGAAGGGCAGTATTTGAATCGACCTCGGTCTTAGGAATCATCAATGTCCAGTTGGGCTTCACACCTTTACAGTTTATCTTGAAGATATCTTCTATAAAGTTGGTACCCTCATAATTCTGAATGACATCCGGTTTCAGACGTTTAGCCGTGGGGAATGCGATTCCCTCACCCCAGAACTCGATACGCATCTGTTTCAACACCTCAAGTTGGAAATTACGCAAATCACCCGTACTGAAATTGTAATTGCTCTGGCGGTACTGCTTCATAAAGTTATTCAACAACTGTACGCCTGCTGCCACATTCTGGCTGGCACCTACTGCTTCAGCCTCTATGAGATACATCTCTTCCACACGCATCACGGGAATATCTGCAGCCGCACCCACAGAATAAGTGTTATAGTCACCACCCACGGGGCGGAACTTCAATGACATATAATCCGGTTGTTCATCCAGCCATGCATTGCCTCTCACTGACTGGTAAGCGTAAGTACTTCTGTCCGGGTCAAGGTAAGAATATTTGCGGAAATCGGTAGCAGGAATCGCGTCATAAAGTGAACGTGCCATCTGGAGCTTAGACAAAGAAGCATATCCCCAATCCGCTTCATTGGAAATGTGACCAATGAAATTAGCAAGATTACCCATATTGGAAGCCGTGGGGTGAAGGTACCACATCCATGCAGAAGTAGCCGTATTGAAACCGGTAGTGGGATTATGCCACTGTGATTCGCTCATAGGTGTTGCTCCCGACTTATCAATAGCCTTGCGGGCATACTCGGCAGCTTTAGCAAACTGACCATCCCACATATATACTTTGGCCTTCAGACCATATACGACCGCCAAGTCAGGGAAGTTCTTACTGACAGGTGTATAAGACTCCAGACCTATCTCTGCCTTGTCAAGGTCGGCAAGAATGAAATTCACCAATTCTTCGTGGGTTGCACGCGGATTGCTCTTCGCAATGTCGTTAGTTGTTGCCTCAGTCACGATGGGCACCGTCAGCCCCAGTACCTTGCTACAATCGGTATAGATGTTTTCTACCGGTTCGAAAAGTACCATCAGCGTATAATAGTCCAATGCACGGAAAGCATGGGCTATACTTCCAAGCCCACGCATTTCATCGGTAATTGTGGGATCAGTCACATCAACGGCCGCAATCACGTCATTGGCCGATTTAACGAACTTATATAGGGTGAAGTAAGGCAAATATGAATAATAGCCGGTGTCGTTCATACCATTATTGGCATTGAAGCGCCACCACCAGTCATATCCGTAATCCGTAGCCACGACATCACCCAGCAGTTCTGTCTGGGCCAACATCAATGAGGGATAAGCAAGGTCGGTCTCATGTGTTTGCTTACCGTACACTAGATAGCCTTGTACCATTTGCGATGGCAAGCCATTAAGCGAAGCCTCAATCGCTGTTGCCGATGCACCAATCTGATCGGAGGTCGCTGTAGAATCTTCGGGAAAAACCTCTTCTATACAGCCGGTCAATACCGTGGCCGATACGACCATAACCGAAAATAGTTTGAATATATTCTTCTTCATAATCATTGTAATCTATATATTAGGTTTAGAACTCAAATGACACACCACCAGAGATGGTACGCATCGGTGAATAGAAAGTAGCATTGGTTGTCTCGTCGTATGACTGACGTGGGTCGAACCCTTTACGTTTAGACCAATAGAAAACATTTTCTGCCGACATATACACACGCAATGAGTTGATGGCCAACTTTCTTGTCCACTTGGAAGGCAACGTGTAGCCCACATTAATATTCTGGATATTCAAGAAGCTTGCATTTGTCAAGAAGCGCGTAGACATTGCCCCTGAATATTGGTCGTTCATCTGGAAACGAGGGATATTAGTATTTGTGTTCTCAGGAGTCCATGAGTTCAGCAAATCCTTATGGTAGTTGTAACCAGCCGTACCATAAGGTGACGACATAAAGTAAGCATACGTACCATCATATTGCTTACCACCAATCTGGTAAGTGAAGTTTATGCCAAAGTCCACGCCATAGACTTTCAGTTTGGTACCGAAACCACCATACACTTTAGGTATTGAGCTTTCCTCTGTGATGTAATAGTCAGCCTGAGCATGATTCGTAGTCGTTTCACGTCCGGTGATATTGCCGGCCTCGTCCTTGACATTCTTATAGAACAAAGACTCACCCTTTTCATTCACTCCGGCATACTCCTTCAAGCGCCATGTAAACATAGACAAATCTTCACCAATGAAGAAGCTTCCGTTAGAATAGCCCTTATATCCTTTTCCATCAGCTGTATACTCAGTAGTAATCAACTTATCAGGATCAAGCATCGTAATACGGTTCTTCAAGGTTGAAATGTTCACATTCACATCCCACGTAAAGTTACGTGTATCGAAGATATTCACATTGAAGTCCATTTCCACACCACTATTGACCATGTTACCAACGTTGTCCATATAGGAAGCATAACCCAATGATGGAGCCACGGTAAATGAGAACAACATATCCGAAGTCTTACGTCTGTAGTACTCGATGCTACCGGTTACACGGTTCCACAACTGGAACTCTGCACCGATATTGAAGTTAGTGTTGGTTTCCCAAGTGATGTCTTTAGTGCCCTTAGATTTAAATGAAGTACCAAGGCTGTTGTTAGAGTTGATAATGTTAAATCTATCCGTATAGAGGAAGTCACCGATATTGTCATTACCTTGTGAACCAATAGAAGCCTTCAGCTTCAGTTCCTGCACCCATGAAGCATCAAACCAGCTTTCTTTGTTGATAAGCCACGCACCGCCTACCGACCAGAATGTACCCCAGCGATGGTCCGGATGGAAACGGCTGGAAGCATCACGACGCAAAGAAGCCGAGCCGAAGATGCGTTCGTCATAATTGTATTGCAAACGGCCGAAGAAACCTTCATTGTTACGACGCTCTTTATAGGAAGAAGCACCTTGTCCGTCGATAATGGCACCATCCAATTCCTTATTGCCTTGAGAGAACATCTGCGACTTGCTGGCCCCAAGTTCATAGTAGCGATAATCATAATATTCGTGACCTAAAAGAATATCGAAGTTATTGTCGCCAAACGAACGGGCATAAGAAACAAGTTGTTGCAGGTTGTAATCGTAAGTACGTGTATGATACTTACTCACTGTACCGCCAGTGGAGTCGAACTGCCCGTAGTAAGGATTGTAAACGTAACTATGACGTGTCTCATCCAAGTTGAAAGCACCATTGAATGTCACCTTTAGGCCTTCTATAGGAGTTATATCTACAAAGGCGTTGCCGTTAATGGCATTTCCTTCAGAGTTTCTGGTATTTAGTTTATTGTCTAGAATAGGGTTGGCATCAGCAATGAAAGGACGCTGCATACCTGCATTGATACCACTACCGTAGTCCATCATTCCAATACCATTATTATCCACCATGATGCTGCCGTCAGCATTGCGCACGTAGGCGGGATAGATGGGAGCCATTTGGGTAACAAACGCCCATATATTACCGGTAGACGAACTGGTACCATTGTTACTCAACGAGTTAGAATCAAAACGTGCATATCCCATATTACCACCAATCTTCAACCACTTCTTTGCCTGATAGTCGGCTTTCAAACGGCCTGTCAAACGTTTCAGGTCAGAGCCTTCAGTGATACCCTCATTTCCAAGATAACCTAAAGAAACATAGAAAGAGGACTTTTCATTGGCTGCGCTCACCGAGAAGTTGTATTCCTGACGCAGACCGGTACGCATTCCTACATCTTCCCAATCATCCGGAGTCAGCAGATAATCACGTCCTTTATAGTTCGTCACTCTACCCAATGTAGCGTTGGGGTTGAGCTTACCGTTCTGGCCGATGAGGAATTGCCCATCGGGAACCGTATATACATTGTATCCCAATCCACCGTTGGAGCCAAACAAATTCTTGTTTGCCTCAAGCCATGCAGCCTGGTCATTCATTCCCGTTGACTTATAATAATTGTTCATGGCACGATAATGCATCTCGTAGTACATGCCAGGATTGTCAATCACTTCATATTTCTGCAACGCTCGAGTGTTAGCACCCCACTTAGCATCAAAAGTCACCTTAGCCTCTCCCGACATGTTGGCTCTTTTGGTAGTGATGATAATTACACCATTAGCACCACGAGCACCGTAAAGTGCATTCGAAGCTGCATCCTTCAATACTGTCATTGACTCAACGTCGTTAGGATTGATATTATTAATATCACCGCTATAAGGAGCGCCGTCCACAATAATCAGAGGGTCATTCTTTGCATTGATAGAACTAAAACCACGAATCTTGATGGATGATTTTGCACCTGGAGCACCGTCATTGGAAGTCAATGTCACACCCGGCACAGCACCTGCCAAAGCATCGGTAACATTCGTCACTTGCGACTGCTCCAGCTTTTCGGTACCAACCACCTTAGCCGAACCCGTAAATGCAGACTTCTTTGCTGTACCGAAAGCGACCACCATTACCTCATCAAGCATCTCAGTATCAGACTTCATCACCACTTTTACGCTGGATTTTATTGCCACCTCCTGGGTCTGCATACCAATATACGAAATTACCAGAGTTTTCGCGGAACT
>OBWY01001218.1_pt1 | contig 16224 bp, 13 predicted proteins | sample 1538081 | NCBI WGS metagenome assembly OBWY01 (sample SAMEA2580089, study PRJEB22360) | human gut metagenome | biome: human gut; feature: human-associated habitat; material: faeces | place: Denmark | collected 2008/2010
GGAATAGTAAATTCTGCCATCCACAATATCGCAGTAGCGCAGGGTAGCCATATCCGTAAAATTAATGCCTGCCGTGTAGTAGGAGAACAGAAAGATGTCTCGTGCAAACTCGGCATAGTCCGTTCTATAATTAGGGGCTATCTCCAATGCAACGAGTTTCTGTATATCTTCTTTCGTGATGGCTCGCTTTCTCGTCCGTGTCCATAGGCTCCCAACCTTGTATTTGGTGAATGGGGTAGTTTTAGGCACGAATAAACCCTCGGCGAGTGCCTTGTTATAGGCGGCCTTAAAGATAGCGTATTTGGTGGCTATGCTGTTGTTTGTGTTGCCCTCTTTACGCAGGAACAGTTCAAAATCGTGAAGATATGCAAGGTCTATTTCGTCAAATCGGATATTCAGCGATCGAAATTGCGAAAGGCGGGATAACAAAGAGCGGTGTTTGGATGCCGAGCCGTATTTGCCGAGTGTTTCCAGCCGTTCAATGGTCTGTTTCAAATATTCGCCGACCGTGCAGTTGATTTTCCGTCCGTTGGTTTCTAAAAGATTATCGAGAGTAACCTCTACCTCTAATGCTTCCAAGCGTTTGATTTTGCGGCGGAGTTCGTCGATTTTGGTGTCGATGCGGAGTTGTAACGCCTGCAATTCGGGAGTTTGGCCCATAACACGTTGATTTTCAAAATCCCATTCATTAATGTTGAGTGTTACACCCGTGCTGATGTGTTTAAGTTTTCGGTTTTGTGTTAAACGCAGGTGAACGGGCGCGGCGTTTTGGCTGTTCAGTCTGTCTTTGCGAAAGACGGCGTTAATGCTGATATTCATTTGTTTGCATTGTTGCGCAAACAAGTTTAACCAACCGATTTAGTGTTAAACAAAGTGTTAAACATTTCCCCGAAAACACCCTCTTTCCCGCCCGAAAATGCCTGATGATAGGGCAGACGCACAAAAACAAAAAGACCGATAATCATTGATTATCAGTCTTTTACTTTGTACCCCCTCAGGGGCTCGAACCCTGGACCCCAACATTAAGAGTGTCGTGCTCTACCAACTGAGCTAAAGAGGCGTTTGCAGGTGCAAATGTAGGATGTTTTTTTTATTTCTGCAAGAAAAAAATATTTTTTCTTCGTAAAAAATGCAGAGGAGGGCTTCGAAACGGAATTTTGCTTTTTTTACCTTGTGTATATACTAAATAGAATATTATTTAAGTTATATGGGTGCATCGACTGGTTACCGAATTATTATGTTTCAAGATTTATTATTTCGGTACATCCGTCCAGGTGATGGAAAAAACGCCGCCTGAGGGCTAAAAATCATTTTTTTGGGGGATTTTTTGTAGGTATGAATATTTGAATTTTAAATGTAAGATATTCAATATATTGTGATTTTTGATTCGCTTTTTTTGTTGAAAAAACTGTCTTAAAAAGTTGTTTAAGTTAGATTAATTTCCTACCTTTGAGGGAATTTCGGATTAAGAATTCGATTCCGAATGAAGGCGAGAATATTGATTCCGTTCGGTGCAGTTGCTTTATCGCAGGAATACGCTGGGGAACGGACGGGACAAAAGAATTGAATTTTGTTGGTTATATTGTGTATTAGGATTATTCTACGATACTTGCATGGTGAATTTTCGCTTTTTTATGATGTTTTTAATACCTAACTTTTAATTTTTTATTAACCCCGAAGGGGTGTCCGGATTTCGATCTGGTAACTCTTTCACCAAACCACTTGTTATTTTTCTTTTGCGATGGCGCTCGTCGCCATGCTCGCAATGGTAAGTGCAAGCAGTGGCTGTAGCGACGATGATGGTGCAAATTACAGTACCACTATTGTCGCCAAAACTACGCTTTCCTTATCGAAGAACGCCGGGACGGGCCGCTTGGCGTATGAAATTCAGGGTGCCGATAAATCGTCTGTTGTTACGGCGACGACGAACGTGGATTGGATCACGAATTTCAATTACAGGGAGCCGGGATACGTCCAGTTTGATTACACCGCCCTCGATGAGGACGTCGAGTCTCGTTCGGGGCAGATCACCCTTTCTTATATGGGGGCAGCCGATGTAGTCGTTACCGTAAATCAGGGTGGTGTTATGTCGTTTGAACTTACGATCGATCCGAAGTCGATTACGGCGAACAGTTGTGCGATGCAGATCGTTCCTTCGAACGAGAGTGAGACCTATCTGTGTGCTTTTATGACCAAGAAGTATGTCGATTCTTTCGATTCTGAAGAGGAATTCATTGAAGCCGATTTGGAAATGGTGAAAGAACAGGCAGAAAGTAAGGGAATGGAGTTGTCTGAATGGTTGAACATCTTGCTCATGAAAGGTTCGAAGACCAATACTGTGACGGATCTGAATGCCAATACAGAATATTATGGGTATGTGTACGGTTGTACGTCTGATGGTGTACCTACTACGGGCCTTTTCAAGGCGGAGTTTACGACCCAGAATGTCGAAATGACCGACCTCTCTTTCACGGTTGATTTCAAACAGGTGAATGCTGAGCCTTATCCTGATAACAATCCTTATAACGTGGAGGTGACGATCACTCCGAGCGATCCGGAGGCGAAGTGGATGTTTTCGACGATGAACAGTTTTGTTTACAAGATTGATGAATGGACCAGTGCTGAGTATTTGTCTGAGCTTCAGGCAAGTGCGCGTGAGCAGCGTCCGACTCTTTATCAGGGCGAGCAGAAGTTTATGTTGAACAAATCTCTTACGCAGCGCGTATGGGGTGGTAACGATTACTATTTCTGGTGCTTCGGTATGGATGACAACTACAACATCAACAGCGAGAAGGCTGAAGAGTATTTCACGGTTACGACCGGAGAGATTCCTGTAACCGATGATTGCACGTTCACGGTAGAGACGTTGAATGTCGCGGCTCAGGATTGCGAGATCAAAATTACGCCGTCGAATCCGGAGACGAGATATTTCATCGGTATGTATCCTGGTGGTAGTGCCGAGAAATACGGTAAAAATGCTTGTGTCGAGCGTTTGCTCCAGCGTCTGGATATGTATAATTCCGGTTCGGGTCTGGGTGATGGTACCCCTCCCAACTGGCAAACCAACGAATGGGTGCAGAAAGGCGAAATGACGACCAAGATGGGGGCCGATCAGGAGTGGCGTATCGAGCCGGAGAGCACTTACGAAATCTTTATTTTCGGTTTCGACAAATACGGACATCGTACTACCGATATTTCGGTGACCGAATTCACGACACCGAAATATGTCGCTCCTACAGATTTTAAGCTGAAATTCGAGTTCTCGGATGTCGAAATGCGTAGCTTCACTTGTAAAGTTACTCCATCTCACGACGACGTTTGGTACCATGTTGGTATCATTAACGCAGAGGTCTTCGATTCGTATAACGGCAACTGGCTTAAGTTCCTCGACGATTTGATCCATGGTGATGGCGGTGGAGCCTTGACGCAGTATGTGGGTGGGAAGACGTTGTCGACCGATTGTACTCCCGGTACCCAGTATGTAGCTTATGGTTTTGCTTATGCGAGCGGTACCTATCAGTCCGACTTGTCGACCGGCCGGGTTGAGTCGAAACCGCTGCCGCGTAATGAGAACGCAACTGTGTCTGGAACATGGCAGGTTTACAACGGTGATGAACTTGCAGCTCGTTATCCCTCGGCTTGGAAGGACTATAAGGGAGTGCAGTATGTATGCGTTTACCAAGCGGAGCCGACTAGTAAGGAAACTGCTCACACGTGGGTCTTTGTCCATGCTCCTCGTGGTGGCGATCTGCCTCTGTCGGATATGTTGATCTTCGATTATTTCGAGAATTATCCGTTTGAAGCCATCTATAAGGATGCTGAGCATGGTCGTTGTTCCCCGCCGGGAGTAGGTCCTTGGGGCTTCTACTATGCAGGTCAGGACGCATCCGGTGCTTGGGGACCGTTGGGCTACGAAACAATCATGCTGAACGATCCTGAACATCAGGGTGATATCGATACTGCACCGACCGATGGTTTCGACGATAAGCGCGAGGATAAGTCCAGCATATCGACTGTATCGAAGGTGAGCTTCTCTGCTCCGATCCGTTTCAGCCAGGCTTCGTTCATGCAGATCGAGCGCGAGCGTGCAGATCATGGAAAAGCCACTATCTTCAATATGCCTAAAAAGGAGGCGACGGTAAACGTGGATTTCGATGTGGATGCACAGTTGAAGAACATCTCTGAGAATATTCGATAATTTGAAGTCGAACAGTTATTCGTTGAACTTTCGACGAGTAACGGAATCCCGGAGGGGAAGAGATCATTCTCTTCCCCTCTTTTGTTGCTTGGAGTATCTGTCGAGAGAAGCTTTTTTCTGTTAATTGGGCGTGCTTACGGCCGGGACTGGAAATGTTTTCTGATGGTCCAGGGCAATTTGTTGGCTGCCGGGGTGTTACCGGCTGATTCGGGGAGTTTGTTATTGGTCGGGGATATTGTTGGTAGCTTCGGAGTGGCTTTTCTTATCGGGCGATATGAGAGCGGTGATGGATGGTTTTGTGGGCGTACCTGTCCCGGACGAAAGAGTGGATCCATACATCTGTGTTTTGAACGATGATGGTCGAAAAAGGCCGGTCTTATTTGGATTTCGGGAATGATGTCAGGCCGAATTATGCCGGAAAGTCAAGGGGCGTGAAGGGGGCGGCATTTGATTTTCGGTCCGGACCTATAATCTTGTATTCGGCCCAGGTCCTGTGAGTCTCGCTGCAAGGTGTGGGTTCATGACGTCGGTTATACGTTTTTTTTTACGCGGTATATGTGACTTGTACGGGCCGGTTGTTTTTGTGATGTGGGCTATATGGTTTTTATTGGTTGAGCGATTCATTCGGTGATTGTTTGGTTTTTTGATGCAGAGTACATGGTTTCCGGCAGGGGCGTGTGATCTCCTGGTGCGAGTTCGGTTTCGCGCATAAGGAGTGGCCTTTCTGCGGCTAAAGGAGGGCGCTTGTTTCCTGCATGCCGGTGTATCGTGCTGTCAGGGCATCGCATTTCGAGGGGCTTGTTTCGTTCTTGTATGTCAAAAAGAGGAGTAGGTCATAATGCGAAGTAGAAAGATTTATCCCTGCTACAGATAGTTGTAACAGGGGTAGATTTCTCAAAAAGGGTGTTTTGACACAGTCTCTTTTTATTCTTTGACGGATAGCCCTTATTGTTCGGCCGACAGCCGGAGTTTGTCGCTGTTCCACTCTCCGCCGGCATCGGGGTAGAGAACCGGGCGCTCCTTTTCGAGGCCCTTGAGGTGGAGATAACCTTCGTAGAGGTTGACTCCGTTGGCGGAATCTTCGGCGAGCGAGAATGCTACGACGCACGGATGCAGTTTCGTGGTGTGGTAGCTCTCCTCGATACGGGCGATATAGGCCGCCTGCCATGCGGGATCGTTGCTGGGATTCCCTCCCTTGCGGCGGGACATACCGCTGCGGCTGGTGTTGATCGGAGCCTGTTCGACGACATAGAAGCCATATCGGTCGCAAAGGTCGTACAGCGCACCGGATACGCCGCCTGCCGGAAGCAGAATCAGGTTGTACCCCTGTTCCTTCCATTCGAGCAGTTGGCTCGGCGATACGGTCGTACCCAAGTCGGGTACGGCCTTGAGTGCTGCCGGATACCCGTTGATCGCCAACTGCCCCCGGGTGTTGCCGACGGTGCGGAAGCCGACCTTGAGCGATACGTACTCCGTATAACGGCCCTCGGTCTGTGTCTTGAGCCGCAGGGTGTAGAGTATCGGGTTGCGGGCGCTCCATACCATCGTATCGGGAATCTGGGCGACCAGACGCAGGGTGTCTTCTCTGCGCATGTCGAGTTCGATCTCCTGGCTGCCGTATGTCACGACTTCGTCCTGCGGCGTCAGCAGTTCGTAGTGGATTTTCGCTTTCTTGGGATTCAGCGCGTCGGTTTTCACCACGATGCCGACCTCGCCGTTGAAGACGCTGCCGTTTCGGTACGTTTTGGTGAACAGGTCGCGGATGCGGATGGTCGGCTGGGAAAAGACGTAGCAACTGCCTAACGCCGGTTCGGAGGGATGCGCCCAACTTTCGAGTACGGTGCTTGCAGGATTGGACAGCACCTTGATCGTCAGATTATTGGCCCCTTCCCGGACCTGTTTGGTGAAGTTGTAATCCGCCGGATTGCTCCCGTTCTGGCAATATCCCGCGACCTTCCCGTTCAGGCGAATTTCGTAAGCCGACGAAGCCCACTCCACATGCAGGAGCACCTGGCGGTTTACCCAGGCGAAGGGCACCGTGAATTTCGTGGAGAACTCCGTGCCGGCTTCGGTCGTCGTTTTTTCCCACTCTGTCAGCGGGGTGAAGTATTTGGAGGCTTCGCGCGATCCGGCGGCAGCCTCTTCCGCCGTCGGATAGACGACGAAAGTGGTGCGGGAAAGCTCCTTGCCTATCTCGACCGGCTCCGGCGAAGCGTAATCCTGGGCGCAGGCCATCCATGCGGAAGAGAGAAGGAGCAAGGTCAAAAGACTCTTCATAAGGCGATAAATTTTTTATGCGGCTCGGGCGGATGCGGACGAGTTGGACCCGCCGTCCGCCTTTCGCTGTTTAGTTAAGTAATAAGATACGATCGGCACTCTTTGTCTGCGAGCCCGTACGCTCGCTCCCGCTTTGCGCTGTATTCTGCGGCTTGGGGGCACTTTGCATACGGGGCGATACGGATTCCGTCGCCTTTTCGTATATTTGTCCCTGTAAAGTTACTAATTTTTTCCGAATATGATTCCCGACTATCCCCGGCTCAATTTTCCTGCCGTCAAATTGCGGATTTCGCAGCGTGGGGAGCAGATGACCGTTTGGGATCCGCTTCGGGGAATCTACCTGGTGCTGACTCCCGAGGAGTGGGTGCGCCGTCACCTGATCGGGTTTCTGATTTCCCATTGCGGAGCACAGCCCATGCGGATCGTCCAGGAGTATGCCGTAGCGATGAACGGATCTCCGCAGCGTGCCGATGTGGTGGTCGTGGACGACCGGGCCCGTCCGCTGATGCTCGTCGAGTGCAAGGCTGCCGGGATCGGAATAGACCGTCAGGTGCTGGCGCAGGCCGTCCGGTACAATTCGGTGCTGGGGGCCCGTTACGTGGTCCTGACCAACGGCTTGACGCACTATTGTTACGAGTGTGCCGACGGGCGATATACCCGTATGGACCGTTTTCCCCGCTTGTAAGTCATGAGCTTTATGCGGGCCTGATTCATAGATTTTTCCAAATATTGTTGCATATTCGAATATATTTTGGTTAATTTAATCAAAATATTTGGGGGGGGATTTTTATATTAGTTTTGCACCGAAAAGAGTAAAAGCCCCCACACACAATATTTATTGAAAAAATATCGGAATCTTCTGTATATAGTAAAAGACATTATTTCGTATCTCGAATGTTATTTCGTAACGATTGGAAATCAACCCTTTTACATCACTTCAAATTCATTTGCTATGAAAAAGATTATTCTTTCATGCGCTGCCGCTCTGCTGGCGATAGGAAGTGCCTGTGCAACTCCCAAATTTTTGAGTCTGAACAATAAACACGGCAAAACAACTATCAAAATTGAAATCCCTGCATCCGACCGTGATGAAACCAACGGACTTTCGATCGAAGATGTGGTGCTTTATAACGATGGTAAAACCTTTCAGGCAAAGAAGGTCGATGCAATTTGGGGCGATAATTCCATCGTTATTTTGCAGTTCGAGAAACTTACCGCTTTCGAGGATTGCACACTCTCTTTTTCTGTCAATGGGAAACCGGTCAGTCTGGATATTCAGAGTTGCCTGGCCGATTGCAAATAAGATTTGCCTCTCATGGTCGGGGTTGGTGGCAAGCGTGCCTGTACTCTGGGAATGCAGAGTTTATATTGGGGATTCATATCTTTCCATATATCGTTATCCCATGCTCACAGTATCGAATTCGAGGGGGCTTGTCTGCTGGCTGTGGCCGCGTCTGTAATGCCGACAAGGGACTGTGTCGAGCACAATCCTTAAGGGGAGTCAGAATGGATGCAGTGCGAGGCATTGAGGGCAAGGGCAACAGGAATTTACTGTCGTAAATGATTTAACTCGCATCCCGATAATGACGTAACAGTGCGCCTTTATGACACACCGCCATATGTTTGCCTCCCATAGGTACCCCGAAAGCATATGATCGCGCTTTGTTGTCTGCTGCCGGGCTGTCGAATGCCCGTTCCGGGACGGGTACGATTTTTCCTCAAGATTTCGGACGCGATTCTCCGTTATAGATTCTGGTAATGGGTTTCGATGTACCGTTGGAACGTTTCCCGGTAGTTCTCGCCGATGGGGATGTATTCGCTGTCGCTTACGAAAACCCGGCCTTTTACGTAGCTCCTGATACGTTGTAGATTGACGATGTAGGAGCGATGGACCCGCATGAACATTTCCGACGGCAGGGCCGCTTCCATGTTCTTGAGCCGGAAAAGAGTCGTGATGGTCGATCGGTCGTCCAGATGGAGCCGTACGTATTCGCCTTCGCTTTCCAGATAAACGATGTCGCTGATGCGTACCAGTGTCGTTTTGTAGTCGGCTTTGATCGAGATGTACTCCCGGTCGCGTGGAGTGGCTTCCGGGGCAGGAGCGTTTCCTTGTGTCTTCCGATAGGCCAGCAGTTCGTACAGCGACTGCGCCTTGGCTGCCGAGCGGCTGAAATCAGCGAAGCTGAACGGTTTGAGCAGGTAGTCGATCGCATCGAGTTTGAATCCCTCGACGGCGTATTCCGAATAAGCCGTCGTGAAGATAATCATCGGGCGGCTGACGAGCGAACGTACGAACTCCACACCGCTCAGGTCGGGCATGTTGATATCCACGAAAATCAGGTCGATCGGATTCCCGGCTAGATATTGCTGGGCTTCGATGGCGTTGGTGAATGCTTTTTCGAGCTTCAGAAAATTGATTTTGGCGATATAACCCTGTAATTGCCGCAGTGCCAGCGGCTCATCATCTATGGCGATACATTTCAGCATGGCATGATGGGGATTATGAGTTTGACGGTATAGACGGCCGGATCGGAATCGTCGATCGAGAGCGTATAGTTGTCCTGGTAAATCAATGCCAGCCGTTTTTTGACATTTTCGAGTCCGATACCCGTAGTACCCGGCCGGGATTTTTCGTGACGGCTGTTGCTGATGAACGGCCTCACCGCGTCGTCCCGGTAGCCGATTCGGATATGGATGAACGAGGCGTGGTTATAACTTACTCCGTGCTTGAACGCGTTTTCGACGAATACGATCAGCAGCAGGGGCGGGATGGCCACTTTGTTCGGGATCGTGGCCGGATAATCCAAGCATATATCGATGCTGCTGTCGTAACGGATGCGCATCAACTCGATGTAGTTCTCGATGAATTGGATGTCCTTTTTGAGCGATATGGTTTCGCTGCCCGATTCGTAGAGAACGTACCGCATCATCTTGGACAGTTCGATGACGGCGCTTTTCGCGTATTCGGTATCTATGTCGATCAGGGCGTGGATATTGTTGAGCGTATTCATGAAGAAATGGGGGTTGATCTGGTATCGCAGATAATCCATTTCCGCTTGCAGGTTCTGACGTTTGAGCTCCTCCATTTGCTGTTCGTCGCGCAGGGAGCGATACAGCAGTTTGATACCCATGTTCAGGCCCGTCATGAAGAATCCCAGCAGGATGTTCCAATAGATCGCCAGATCGGTGAATGACGCTTTGCCGTTCAGGATGTAGGGTTCGGTGTCGTATGGAGCGTATTTTTCATAGATGGCGACCAGCGAGAAAACGGCCGTAATGGTCAGCAGATTGACGACCAGATACCATACATAACGATGTTTTCGCAGTAACAGTCTGGGAGCGATCAGGCTGTTGTGGATGATGAAGATCAGCAGATAAGGTGCGATTTTTAGCCAGGCGATCAGAATGTTCTCCAGACTGACGTGTACCTCTTCGAGCATTTTCGAGTTGAGGACCGGTACTAGGATAATCACCATCCATACCATCAGGTACAGGAGGTTTTCTCCGATCATTTGTTTGCTGCTGAATTTCATATTGGCAAAGATAGCGATAAGCCGGAGGCAAACGCAAATTTATTTGCATTTTGTCGAGGCGAAATGTTCGGTGTCAAAGATAGTGAAAGCCGAGAAGAAAACGGGAACTTGTTCATCGTTTTCCGAGGCGCATCCTGTTTTCTGCAAAGATAGTGGAAGGTAAGGAAATCGTATGGACTATTGTGAAGATTTCCGAGAAGCCTTCGAAACAGCTTGCCGCCTGAAAAGGCGGCAAGCTGTTTCGAAGGGAAACTTGTCGGATTGTCGGCGGAAAACTCTTCGATAGCGATTTTTCGTGCTTCATCGAATCGGCCTATTTCTCCAGCAGAGCCGTATTGTATAGGTAGCGCTTGATGCTGCGTTTGGGCGTCTTTTCAAATTCGGTGGGATAGACCGTGATACTTGCGACCTGTTCGTAGGATGCCAACAGTTTGTTGAGTTCCTTGAGGTTGTTTTCCATGATTCGGGGCAGTTCCTCTTTATCGATCCCTTCGAGCTCCGCCTGTTCGAAGTCGGGAACGACCAATGCCGTCAAACGTCCGTTGTGCTCCAGAACCAGCGATTCCTGGACCATATACATGTTGTTGAGTTTGTCTTCGATCTCTTCGGGGTAAATGTTTTGTCCGCTTCCCGTGAGTATCATGGTTTTCGAGCGGCCGCGGATGTAAAGCGTGCCGTCCGGGTCCATCGTGGCGATGTCGCCCGTATGGAGCCACCCTTTTTCGTCCAGGACCTTCCGGGTTTCCTCCTCGTTCTTGTAGTAACCCATCATGACGTGCTCGCCGTGCACCAGGATCTCGCCCGCGACGTGTTCGGGATCGGGCGAGTCGATCTTCACCTGGATAAATTCCGAGAGGAAACGCCCGCAGGAACCGGCCTTGAATTCGTTGTCGGGAGTGAAGCTGATGAGCGGAGCGCATTCGGTCATGCCGTATCCAATCGTGATCGGGAATTTGATACTCATCAGAAATGCTTCGGTTTCCATATTCATCGGTGCACCGCCCACGATGAAGATGTTCACCTCTCCGCCGAACGATTCCATCATCTTCTTGCGGATTACCGAGCGCAGGGCGGTATTCAGCAGCGGAATCTTCATAGCGATACTCATCGGCCCCTTTTCGAGCAGCGGCAGTACCTGTTTGCGATAGACTTTCTCGAGAATCAGGGGTACGCAGCAAATGATCGTGGGGCGCACGACCTGCATGGCTTCGATCAGGATCTTCGGAGTGGGAATTTTGCCCAGCAGGGTGATGTGGCCTCCGACGGCCAGCGGCGCGAGAAAGTCGAATGCACAGCCGTAGGCGTGTGCCAGAGGCAGGAACGAGAGCGTGCGTCCGCCGCGCTGGAAATAGTTCGTGCCGGTTTGGGTGTTTATGGCTCCTCGGGCGAAGAGCACGTTGCCCGTCAGGTTATTGACCGAGAGCATGACGCCTTTCGAATATCCGGTCGTTCCCGAGGTGTAGTTGAGCAGGATCATCCGGTCGTTGGGAATCTTGTGAAAGCGGATATGCTCCGGTCCGAACCCTTTCGGATAGGCTTTGCGGAAGTGATTTTCGCGGTTCTTCTGGAAATCCGTCAGTTTCTTCGGATCCCGGCGCTCGTAGATCGCGTTCAGGTCCGTGAGCGAGAAGACGGCTTCGACTTTCCGGATCTGGTCGGCTTCGATCGCGTCCCAGAACGTGTCGCCCAGGAAAAGCAGTCGGCTTTCCGAATGGTTGATGATGTGGATCACGTCGTTGGCATGGAAATCCTGCAGAATGGGCACGATGACCGCGCCGTAAGTGATCGTGGCGATGTAGGTGATGCACCAGCGGGGATTGTTGCGGCCGATCAGCGCAATTCGGTCGCCCTGCCGGATGCCCGCCTCGTCGAAGAGCAGATGCAGCTTGGCGATCTCGGCGCCCATTTCCAGGTAGGTGAAGTTCTCCTGCTTGAAATAGTCGGTCAATGCCGGCAGTGCATAGTTCTCCCGGAAGCTGGTTTCGTAAATATTAATCAGGTTTTCGCGTAACATAGAATTTTCGGTATCAAGTAGTGGATAATTCAATTTTTAGGGCGAAACGCCTGTCCCGGGGGGACTGGTGTCCGGCCGGATTCGGGTTATTCTTCTTAACCTCTTCCGGCAAAGATAATATATGCCGGGAACAAAGCAAATTTCGTGTGTTTCGCTTTTTGACAGTTCGTACAAATCGGTATTCGTTGCGAGCAAATATATGAAAATCTATCCAATCGGTAAAATACCCGTTTTTTGTCGGAAGAATTCGGGGATGCCTTCGTTTTTATTTTACAAGGCCGTTTCAGCCGGTTTCGACAGATCGGATCGCAGCGGAAACAGACACAAATAGATCGAAATCGGACAATACAAGCGTGTTGAATAATGGCGATTTCCGGCTCGCTATTTACCGTGGATTGAAAGTCCGATCTGAAACGGGCGGATGAAGCGATCCGAATGACCGTTGGGGCAGGAGATGGAGCAGTCGGATTTTTTTGTGCCTATTCGGATATGGTTCCGGTTTCGGACCTTATTCGATAAAAAACGATTCGCCAAACAAGCGAATCGTTTTTACCGTGCTATTTGTCCGCTTTTCGATGGGGCTTCCAGATGTATATTTTGGATTCCGTGCCGTTTTTCAGCCGAACGATATTTTTGCGGTGGGTGTAGAGCAGCAGAACGGCCGTGACGAATGAGAAGACGATGAACGGCACCGATTGGTTTACCTTGGGCGAAACGATCGTGAAGATCGGAAAGCAGCAGCCGGCCACGATAGACGCGAGCGAAACGTAATGCGTCATCATCAGGATCACGACCCATACGGCGAAACAGAGCAGTACGACCGGCGGATAAATTCCCGTGATCGCCCCCACGAGCGTTGCCACGCCCTTGCCGCCCCGGAATCCCGCGAAAATGGGGAAGATGTGTCCGAGCACGGCGGCGAATACGGCGATGATCTTGATATTTATCAGCCACATATCGTTGATGTAGGCGTCGTATTTGAGGATCTCGGTCAATGTGACCGCGACGAATCCCTTGAGGAAATCCAGCAGAAAGACCGGCAGGGCTGCCCGGCGTCCCAGCACCCGCAGCATGTTGGTCGTACCGGCGTTTTTGCTGCCGTGTTCCCGGATGTCGATGCCGTAATATTTTTTGCCTATCCATACGGCGCTGGGGATCGAGCCGAGCAGGTAGGCGATGATTATCATCGTGATAATGCAATAGTAAGTCAGTATCATGCCCTTTATTTGTCAGGATTGTATATGCAAATATAAACGAAAAAAATTTAAATACTGCGGCTTTTTGGGAAAATAGTCCGAAGCGAACGGGAAATCCGGGAGTTTTTCGTATATTTGCAAAATTAAATCGATTATTAACCGCTCTAAAACAGTTAACTTTATGATCAATACGAAAGCTTTATTGGAGCCGATGGGGTCTTGGGCCTGGTGGCGTTCCTGGATTCAGTTGTTTGTCGGTTGTGCGATTATGGGATCCGGTTTCGTTTTTTTTATCAATCCTTACAATTTCGTTCCGGGCGGAGTCTATGGCGCCGGCATCGTATTGCATAATATTTTCCCGTCGATCCAGGTCGGTACTTTCGGCTATATGTTCGACGTGCCGCTGATGATTACCGCCGTATTGGTTTTCGGCGGACAGTTCGGCGCCCGGACGGTGGTGGCTGCGCTGTTCACGCCCGGTTTTATGAATATCCTGACGCGGTTGGTCTATTCCGATGCGGCATTTACGGCCGACGGTATCAATCTCGATCCAGCGCTATTGCTGGGCGGTTCGCTCAACTTGTCGAACGATCTGTTGCTGACCTGTATCATCGGTGCGGTCGTTATCGGCGTGGGGCAGGGTATGGTCGTGCGGACACAGGCTACCACGGGCGGTACGGACATTATCGCCATGTTGCTTCAGAAGTATGCGGGCATCAAGTTTTCCACGGGTATCTTCCTGGCGGATTGCGTGGTGATCCTTTCAGGCTTGGTGGTGATCGGTTTCGGTCTCGGTACGGGCGATAGTTCGGGTTCGGGCTGGGTGCTTACTTTTTATTCTTTGATTTTGATTTTTCTCGCTTCGCGGGTCGTAGCCCGGGTGATCGACGGTGCGTCGTACGACAAGTTGCTGTTCATCATCAGCGATGAAAACGAAAAACTCCGGACGTTCATTCTGGAGGATCTGGAACGCAGCGCTACTTTTATCAAGGCACGGGGTATGTACTCCGAGGAGGAAAAGGATATGATTTTCCTGGTGGTCGATCGCAAGGAGGTGCATGCGGTACAGCGTAAGGTACAGGAGATCGACCCGAAAGCATTCTTCGTGGTTACGGATGCCTACGATACCTACGGAGAGGGCTTCAAGCCCTTCCCGGAAGCGGGTGCAATTCAGGCACAGTAATTTTCAGAAATACCGGGGAAACGGGAACCGCGATCGTCGATTCCCGTTTTTCGGTCCTAATTTTACCGGGTGGTTCCGGACTGTGAATATGAATGACGAAAAAAAGATAAATACCTTGCGTCCGTTGCAGGGGGCGGGCCGTAAACTTTTTGTAGAAACCTACGGTTGTCAGATGAATGTCGGCGATACCGAGATCGTCGTAGCGATCATGCAGCAGGAGGGGTATGTCTATACCGACAAGATCGAGGAGGCGGATGTCGTTCTGATCAATACCTGTTCGATCCGAGATAATGCCGAACAGCGCATTTGGGGGCGTTTGCGGGAGATGGCTCATCTGCGCCGCCGCCGGCCGGGAGTGCTCGTCGGTATTATCGGTTGTATGGCCGAACGTTTGCGGGAACGGCTGCTCGAGGGGGAGAACCCCGTGGATATCGTCGCTGGTCCGGATGCGTACCGCGACCTGCCTCGCCTGGTGCGCGAAGCGGGCGAAGGCGGCCGGGGTGTCAATGTCCTGCTTTCCCGCGAAGAGACCTACGCCGAAATCGCTCCCGTGCGGCTCGACCGCAACGGCGTGAGCGGTTATATCGCCATCATGCGCGGGTGCAACAACTATTGTTCGTACTGCGTGGTGCCTTATACGCGGGGCGTGGAGCGCAGCCGCGATCCGCAGACCATTCTGAACGAAGCTCGCAGCCTGTTTGAGAACGGCTACCGGGAGGTAACGCTGTTAGGGCAGAATGTCAATTCGTATCGCTATGGAGCGGTCGATTTTCCGGAGTTGATGCGCCTTGTGGCCGAAATTTCGCCACTGTTGCGCGTGCGGTTCGCAACGTCGCATCCCAAGGACATGAGCGACCGTCTGCTCGAGGTGATGGCGTCGAAACCCAACATCTGCCGCTGCATCCACCTGCCCGCCCAGTCGGGATCGTCGCGGATGCTCGAGAAGATGAACCGCAAATATACACGCGAATGGTACCTCGACCGCATCGCCGCTATCCGCCGCTATATGCCCGATTGCGCGATTACGACCGACCTGATCGCCGGATTCTGCAGCGAAACGGACGAGGATCATCGGCAGACGCTTTCGCTGATGCGGGAGGTGGGGTATGAATTCGCCTATATGTTCAAGTATTCCGAGCGGCCCGATACGTTCGCTCAACGTCACATGCCCGACGATGTGCCGGATTCGGTCAAGACGGCCCGTTTGAACGAAATCATCGCCTTGCAGAATACGCTTTCGGCCGAAAGCAACGCCCGCGATGTCGGCAAAGAGTTCGAAATTCTGGTGGAAGGTACTTCCAAGCGCAGCGACCGGCAGCTTTTCGGACGTACGTCGCAGAATAAGGTGGTGGTCTTCGATCGCGGCGAGTGCCGGATCGGGGATTACGTGCGGGTGCGGGTGACCGCCTCCTCGTCGGCGACGTTGCAGGGAGAGTTGGTCGAAAGAACCCGCCCGTTTGAAGTGTAATAATTGGAAAAGAAAGAAAACGCATAGTATGAGATTTGACGAACTCGATCTGGAAGACGAGGTGCTGGACGGCATCGACGCCATGAATTTTCAGGAGATGACTCCTGTGCAGGAGCAGACCATTCCGATCATTCTGGACGGGCGCGATATTATCGCCTGCGCCCAGACCGGTACGGGCAAGACGGCTGCCTATACGCTGCCGCTGCTGAACCGGCTGCTGCTCGAAGGCAATGAGAAGAACGTCGTGAAATCGGTCATTATCGTACCCACGCGCGAGTTGGCACAGCAGATCGACATGCAGTTCCAGGGCTTTTCCTACTATATGCCCGTTTCTACCGCCGTAATTTACGGCGGG
>OBWY01001223.1_pt1 | contig 16204 bp, 15 predicted proteins | sample 1538081 | NCBI WGS metagenome assembly OBWY01 (sample SAMEA2580089, study PRJEB22360) | human gut metagenome | biome: human gut; feature: human-associated habitat; material: faeces | place: Denmark | collected 2008/2010
GCCCTCATTGCGTGGTCCCCGGCCAAGGGGGCTGTGACTGGACGGAAGTATCATTATGAGCTATCCGGGGTCATGGCGATTCAATCCGCTATGGATTGATTTTGAGACAGGAATTCATCGCTCTTGCCTTAAGCATGGATCATACTGTTTGACAGGAATCAAAACCTGCAGGCAGTCATTGCGTTCCCCTCATGTCGCTTTCGCTCCTCACGTCCGGATAGCCAACGTAACTGATTGGCTGGATATTCAGTTTTCAAGGTTCGATTGTGGGGGTAAAAAATACCCTCCTACTACTAGTGGTAAAAAAATGGCCTGTTGATAACCAAATAAATCAAATTTCCATAAGTTTTTTTAGAAAAAATAATATTTTCATTTTTCGTTTGTGGATTGCCGGCTGAGAAATGCCATAGAGTTTCGCCATCTCACGTTCACTCATTTCTTCAAAATAGGCGATTCGGATCAGTTCTTCATCTTCTGGAGGCAGCTGTTTTATACAACGATGTAGTTTTTCAAATTGAAGATTTCTAATTACCTCATCTTCTACCTGGACAGACTCGTCCGGGATCATATCGATTCCCAAAATGTCATCCGTATCCATATTGTTGTATGATGTCACCTGATATATGGCTGCCTGCCTGAACAAATACTGTTCTCTTGATTTGTCCCTGTAAAACTCCATATACTTATCTCTGGGAACCTCAAGAATATAATGATCCATTCTGATCATATATACCGGTCCCTCATCACGTTTTGACTCGATATATGCTTGAAACTCCTTTTGTGTTACATGGATCATTCTATTTTCTCTTCGGATGTAATATCTGGTTTTTTGCATATTCCATACCTCCGTTCTGACTGTTTCAACAGTTTCTCAATCAGATACGAAGGGTGGGCCTCTGGCAAATTGTAATAATCGTTTATTAAACAAAAAAATGCTGCTGTTTTCATAGAATCCTACGGAAACAACAGCTTCAAACGTACTATTACAATTGGTCCCGATGCTACTGGAAGATACATAAATCCGTCCATCCTTTTGCAACTCGTTCCAACCATAATTAAGACCGCATGGCTTGGTCGGTTGATATCTATAAGGTACCCATTTTACAATGAATTCGTGCCTTATACTACCAGCCCCTCATCCTGTCACACAGGGCGGCCTACCGGATTGTTTTCTTATTTATTTCTGACTAAGAGAAGAACCCAGGCCGTTTTTAATCCCATACATTTGGTTTCCAATACGAAATAAAACTGTGGTTTACGGTTCTCTATTGTCAGCATTTATATGTTCACCTCCTTATACGTGTGAGCTGATTTATCCTCTGGTAAAATCATTCTGTATACACAAAGCAGCCCTATACATTTTCGTTTGTATAAGGCTGCTTTATTTTCTTGACATATTTTTTTAGGATCAGCATAAAATGATTATGAAACTATTGTATCAAATAAATCTTATGATAATATTACTAATATCTTGTTTTTACATTATATAATTCGCAATAATAGAGCGCTTTCGACATAGGTCTGTCCATTGCAACTTCAAAGAAAATATAAGGAGTGTGAAATATCATGCAACTCTAAGTTCATTTAAACATGTATAATTAATCGCTTACATTATGAATATAAATAATATTTACGACTCCCTTCTTAAATACTCCGGCAAATGAATCATACCATCTTCTGCCAACAGTACCCGCACATAATCAATATAATCATTCTTTATTTGACATTGATCCCTGTCGATCCATTCCACAGGAAACGCCCTTACCTTATTTGAAACTTCAGATATATTTTCTTTTGTAAATAATAATCCATATTCAGCATCATACCTGCTTCCCACAAAAATTCCTGTTTCAAGTTCCATTGCGTATTGTACAGCTGTTTCCCCAATCCTGACCGCATTCTGTAAATCATATTCATTGGCAAGATGGCCCGCATTCCGCTGGAGGACATTAAGCTCAATGCTTCTGATTTTACAATTAACCGCTGTCTCCAAACGCTGCTTCAGTTGTGCTGCACACCCGCTTCTTGAACAATTTCCAAAAGCATCTTTTACATATCCGGTAGGAGATGCGATATACTGTCCCGCATTATCCCTGATTCCTTCTGATACCGCCACAATAATATGTTGCTTTTCCAACAGCAACGTTTTCACTCTGGATATAAAATCCTCCATATGAAAGCTTACTTCCGGCAGGTATATAAGATCTACCATCTGGTCCCCATCCTGGTTGACCAGAGAGGCGCTGGCGGCCAGCCACCCCGCATCCCTCCCCATTATCTCCACAATGGTGACGGAGTGTCCCGGATATATGGCTGCATCATGCGCAATTTCCAACATCGTTGTAGCCACATATTGGCAGGCAGACGGATAGCCTGGTATATAATACGCATGTTCCAAATCATTGTCGATTGTTTTCGGGATTCCAATAAACCGGATCGGGCTGCCTGTAACAGCTGCATGGGCAGACAATTTCTGGACTGTATCCATAGAATCGTTGCCACCGATATAAAATACATCCGTTATATGTATTCGTTCCAGATTCTCAAATATCTTATTCTTTGTCTCCACATCGTTATCCGCTATTTTAAACCTGCAGCTCCCCAGATACATGGCCGGAGTATGAATCAACTGCTCCATTTTCTCCTCTGTACATAGCGGTATTAAATCAATCATCTGGTTCTCCAGAAAGCCCTGTATACCATTTACCATTCCGTATATGGCATCAAATCCATTTTGCCTGGCTGCTTTTATAACACCGGCAAGTGTAGCATTAATAGCTACCGTAGGGCCACCGGATTGACCTATGATGCATCTTCTCCGATCCATTCTCAACCTCCTTAACTTATTTATCTATAAATCAATCACCCTGTCCGACTGCCTTTTCTATGTTTGCTCTCATTTTCGAATCATAAAGACCTTTTATTATTTTCATCTTATTGGCATTATAATACTCTCGATATGAACCAAACTTCACACTCTCTTTGTCAAGAATTTTTACTGCATTCGCAAAATCAAGTTCCCCGTTTCTATATCTTTCCTTAACATTTCTCATTAAAATATGAGCATATTCGGCCCCGTCCACAAAGTTTAGTGCACGATCTTGCTTTTTTATATCCATGAATTATCTTCTCCCGGAGTCTATACGCAAATCAGCTTTCCGGTAAACTGTCATTCGCATTGATACCGTAAGCTGATTCGCATAAAATCATCTGCTATTCATTCATATATGCCGCAAAGCAGCCGGTCAGCTCCATCTTCCTCTCATCCGTCATCTGCTCCAGATCACTTAACTCATAGTGAATCCCGCAGGAACTGTATTTCCCTTTTCCATACTGATGAAATGCCAGAAGCTCATACTGTGAAATGCCGCTGTCCTTCAATACCCCGGCAATGGCCCTCAGCTCCTTTTCGTTATCGTTCACTGCCGGAATCATCGGAATCCGCACACACAGACCGGCCCCCGCAGTTGCAAGCTTCTTCAGGTTGCTTAGGATCTATATTCTCCCGCCCGGTACAGACCCGGTGCAGGCCGTTGTCAACCAGCTTAACATCATAGAAAAACTGGTCCGTATACGGAACAACTGCCTCAAGGCTCTCCCAGGGGACATCTCCCGCTGTCTCGATGATCGTGTGCAGTCCCTTTTCCTTGCAGGCTGCAAGCAGGCCCACCGTAAAATCCTTCTGCAGTAGCGGCTCCCCCCCGGGTCACGCGGCACCCCCCCCCCTATGGTCTGCCGCCGGATACCGTGACACCGCCGCCACTTCTGCGGTAAAACGGAATATCCTTTTCCACCTCATGCATTACCTCTGCCACAGTCATATTCCGCCCCTTCACGCTTAAAGCGCCGGCAGGACAGACATCTGCTATCCTGCCTATATCCCGGCACTTCTCCCTCTCGATCACCGGACCGTCCACACCCATGGTAATTCCCTCAAACTGCGTGCACGCACCGCACCTGATGCACCTTGCGCTTGAGAAAAACAGCTGCGGTGAGGCAGACCATGATTCCGGATTCGCACACCATTTGCAGCGCAGCGGACATCCCTTCACAAAGACAGTGGTTCTGATTCCAGGTCCGTCGTGAATCGAATACCGCTGAATATCAAACACATGCCCCATCATGTTATCACCCCTCTCCATACATGGTTCTGCTGATAATCTCATCCTGTATATCCTTATCCAGCTCCACAAAAAACGCACTGTATCCCGCAACACGCACCACCAGATTTCTGTGCTTTTCAGGGTTCATCTGGGCATCCAGAAGCTTTTCCCTGGTCAGGATATTGAACTGCACATGCATTCCCCCCAGCGAGAAATATGTTCGGATGAAATCCACCAGCTTCTTTCTCTCATCGTGGGTACGCAGAATAGTAGGCATGAATTTCAGATTGTAGTTAACGCCGTTGATTGCGTTCTGGTGGTGCAGCTTTGCAACTGATTTCGCAGCTGCAGTCGGACCGCACTTATCCATGCTGTGTTTTGGGGAAATGCCGCCGTCCCCCAGAGGTGTCTCTGCCAGCCGCCCGCTTGGAAGAGCGCATACCTGTTTTCCCAGGGGCGTGTTGGATGACAGACAGAACAGGCCGGGCCTGAAATGTCCTCCCCGTATAGTCCTGTTTTTCTTGACCGTATCACAGTACATATCTCCTACCATGGCTACCATATGATCTACTTCATCGATATCATTGCCATATTTAGGCACATGGTTAATGAGCCTCTGCCGCAGGGGTTCATTTCCCTCGAAATTCTTCTTTAAATTCTCCAGCAGTTCCTGCATGGTGATTGCCTTCTCGTCAAATACCATCTGCTTAATCGCCATTAGAGAATCTCCCACGTCCGCCGTACCCACGCCCTGGACCCCGATATAATTGTATTTGGCTCCGCCTCTGGTGCAGTCCCTTCCGTTTTCCAGACAGCCGTCCAAAAGCATGGAACAAAAGATGTGGGGACCGTATTCTCCAATCAGCTTTTCCGTACAGTTCAGGGAATTGACAAGCATGGAAACAAAATACTCCAGCTGTCTGCGAAAGGCTTCAATCACATCGCCGATGGTTTTAAAATCCTCTGCCTTTCCTGTCCGCAGCCCCATCTGGACACCGGACATCTGGCACACACCGTCGAACAGCGCCAGTTCAAAGCATTTTGCAATGTTAAAGAATCCGGCATTGGTGCTGCCCATGGTATTGCCGCTGCCGGTAGGCTCCACGCAGCCCACAATCGCATAATCCAGGGCTTCCTCCCTGGTCAGGCCGTCCTTCATCAATCCGTCCATGATCAGTTCATCGTTAAAAAACGGCATCTTACCGCCTTCATTTTTCACCAGAATCTCAATCACCCGCTCCAGGAACCGGTCCGGGTTCTTTTCTGAGATACGTATGCTGGTGTTTGGCTCGGAATTAAATACCGCCTCCTCCGCTTCCAGACAAAGATAGGAAAAATCCGTAACCGCATCCTTCCCCTCCCGGTCCAGGCCGCCCAGGACAATGTTATTGGCCGTTGAGAAACCGCCGTTATTTTTTACGCTGGAAAATGTTCCTGCTTTGATGATATCGCTGTGTTTCACCCACAACGCATCCAGAATCTCCCCCGCCTCCTCCCTGGTGAGTACCTTATTTGCCACATCCGTTTCATAGAAATGACCCAGCAGCTGGTCGATACGTCCCCCTGAAACAGAGGATCCGTTCTGTCCACAGTAATCGATCAGAATGACAAACCAGAAGCACTGGACTGCTTCATAATAATTGCGGGGAGGATTATACGGCACCTGCCTGCAATTGGAGGCAATCAGCCGGAGTTCCTGTTTTCTGCGCTCATCCGTTTCCTGATCCGCCATCCGGTCGGCCAGTTCTGCATATCTTAACTGAAATGACTTGATGCCGTCTATAACAATCAGTACCGCCTGATAAAACTGCATTTTTTCCGCATAATCTACATCGCAGTAATCCAGGTGATCCAGATAATCCCTTGTAACCGCCTCAATATGGCAGAATCCCTTTTCCAGAACCCGCCTGATATCCGGCAGATAATGCCCGTGACCGCTTCTGGTCCTGCTAAGGGGATTGAATACGCGGTATGGGGAATTGAGCACATCCAGCACTTTCTCATCGAAAAAGTATCTGGACCGGTTCCCTGTGTTGATCGTCTCCCAATAGGGGAAAATATCATTTAGAAGATAATTCTTATCCTCCTCCGTGATCTGCAGGGTGTCCACCTTTCTCACCGGCATCAGGTCCAGCTCCTTCCGGTCGAACAGACCGAATTCCGGGAAAATGGGGGCATATCTTGGCTTTGATGCATGGTTTCCGACAATCAGTTCCTCATCATCAATAAAGATTGTCATATGTTCCAGCAGATATTTAAGTCCTTTGGCACGCCGGGTGATATATGGTTCTCCTTCTGTCATTTGATAGCTCTCAGTAATGAGCCTGGCCCGCTCCACGCATACGCCTGGTTTCACATTTCTCATTCTTGTGTTCAGGAACAGGGTCCGTTCCTTCCGGCTGATGCCTTCCCTGAATAATTTTTTATCCATATCCTAACCTCCTCGATGCTTATTCCTGCACAGGAACCAGCAATGCGCTGCACAGGACCTGTGCAACGCACGACTGACGTACTCTGTCCTGATATCATCCTATCATGGCCTTTCTTTCGGTCCAAGATATATGGATGCATTTTTGTTCCCAAAAACCAAAAAGTCGAAACATTTCCCATGATTTCTTTCTTTTTTATTTGAAGTGTCAGAAACATGCTCCGTCTCAAACCACATCCACATGATCCGGCAGAGTGTCCTTAAGCCGTTTTCTTTCTTCAGGTCCCCCGTCACATGAAAGGATGATTTTCCACAGGTCCTGCATATCGCATATCCTGGATGCAAAGCTTTTGCCCAATTTACTGCGGTCGGCCAGGATACAGGTTTTCTCCGAATGACGGATCATTTCCCGCTTGATGCGCATCTGTTCATAATCCACCACCGTGACACCCATCACCGGATCAATGCCGTTGGGGCTTAGAAAACACAGTCTTGTCCTCTGCTCCCTAAGCTGTGCCAGCACGGCTTCCCCCTCCGTCACAGCCTGGTTCTTCTGCACATTTCCTCCAAGGAGCGTCAGCTTTACATGAGATGCTTCAAGGATCTCGCCTGCCACCAGAATGGAATTGGTCACCACATGCAGCTGTCTGTCATTGCGTTCCTTTATCATCCTGGCCAGGTACACACAGGTGCTGGATCCGTCCATCAGCACCGTGTCTCCTTCGCTTATCTCCTGGCAGGCTGCTTTAGCCAGCGTTATTTTAGAAGCCGCCTTTATGAACACATCGTTTCTGGTATTCCTTTTATAAAAATGCTCAGCGCACTTTTCCGCTCCGCCATAGGTTCGCTTTAAAAGTTTTTCCCCACACAGGTAATTCAGATCCTTCCGGATGGTCATCTCCGAAACCTGAAGTTTTCCTGCCAGAACGGAAACTTTTACCTCACCGTGGGTATCGGCCTCCTCCAGAATACGGATCAGCCTTCCGTTTCTGTCCATCCCGGCCTCCGGCTCTAGTAGCTGCCCGTATCGGCTGCGGCCGGAGCCAGCTTTTCGCAGATTTTTCTGGTGGAATTACAGCCCACGCCAAGGCGGTCCGCTCCCATTTCCACAAACATTTTAGCCCGCTCGTAATCCCGGATTCCGCCGGATGGTTTCACCTTAATCCTGCCCTTTGCCGTATCAAGCATCACTCTGACCGCTTCCTCGGTCGCTCCGCCGCCGTTAAATCCGGTGGATGTCTTTACAAAATCAGCACCGGCTGCTATGCTGGCCTGTGTAGCCCTTGCGACTTCCTCCAGTGTCAGCTGACTGGTTTCAAAGATGACCTTCACGATTCCGCTGTTTTTATGTACATTTTCGCACACTGCACGGATCTCGTCCTCTACCTTATCCCATGCCCCGGATCTGGCAAATCCGTAATTAATCACCATATCCACTTCCTTCGCCCCCTGTCTGCTGTAGATATCGGCAATGGCTGCTTTTGCATCTTTGCCTCCGTGGCCGTGGGGGAAATCCAGCACACAGCATACGTTTGTATTAGTCCCTTTGCACATTTCCACTGCCATGGGTATGTCGCAGCCCCTGACGCATACGGTCTGCACTTCATATCCGATTGCCTCTTTAATGGATGCCTTTACTTCCTCGATTGTAAACTCCGGGTTTAAAATTGCGTGGTCCAGGTATCTGTTAATCTCCATCATATTCGTCTCCTCTATCTTTCTGTTTTTATTTAAAAAATCTTCTACCTGCTCAATCATTGGCATGGACGGCTGAGCGCCCTTTCCCTGCACCGTCAAAGCGGCTGCGGCCGAGCCTCTTTTAGGCTGTTACTCCTCACAACCCCTACTGCAAACGCCGCGTTAAAGGAATCCCCTGCTCCGGTACAGTCCACCGCTTTCACCTTGAAACAGGGAAAGCTCTGCCGTGTCACTCCGTCATCATAATACACGCCGTCACTTCCCAGGGTCATAAGAAGCGCCTTACATCCTTTATTCCTGAAAAAGCTGCCTGCGTTTTCCCGCCACTTATCATCCGCCTGTCCGTCCTTATAACATCCGGTAAAATACTCCGCTTCTGTTTCATTGGGCGAGATAAAATGTGAATACCGGTAAAACTCATCGGGAATCTCCCTGGCTGGAGCCGGATTAAACACAGTAATCACACCGGCGTCGCTGGCCCATTTCAGGCACATCAGCGTGACATGCGGATCCAGCAGAAGCTGCGTGATAAATACGTCCGCCCCCTCTATGATCTGTCTGGCCGTTGCAACCTCCTCTTCTGTAACCTTGAGATTTGCCAGGGGGGCCACAATAATCGCGTTATCTCCGTTGGCGTCCACATGGATACAGCACGTTCCGGTGGCTTCCATCGGATCCCGGAACACGTATTCCGTGTTCACCCCGTACCGGTTCAGTTCTTTTAAAAGAAAATCTCCTCTCTCATCCGATCCGACCTTTCCAATCAGATATACCTCCGCCCCCAGCTTTGCAGCCTGGACCGCCTGATTGGCTCCCTTACCCCCGGAAAAGAATCCGTTGGCGTATCCCATCACAGTCTCGCCCTTCCTCGGAAGTCTGGGCGCCCATGTAAAACAGTCGTAAAGAAGATCTCCTAATATAACAACCTTCGTCTTTTTCATCATGGTTCCCTCCTAATTTTCCGTCTTGTACATCTGGGACTGCATAATCACAATCCCCAGTATCAAAACTCCCATGATTACGTTCTGCATCTGCACACTCATGTTGCCCTGCATATTCATCAGGTTATTCAGCACCCCCAGCACAATAGCCCCAAAGACCGTGCCTTTGATGCTTCCCTTACCGCCGGAAAGCAGCGTGCCGCCCAATACCACCGCAGAAATGGCCGTCATCTCATAGCCGTTGCCGGCTACCGGCTCGCCGGATGACATTCTGGCCGCCATCAGCAGCCCGCCCAGCCCGGAACAGAATCCGCTGATTGCATAAGCCGAAACCTTCACCTTATTAATACTGAATGCCATCATCCTGGCCGCTTCCTCGTTCCCTCCCACGGCAAAGACAGACCGGCCGAAGGGAGTATATCTCAGAATGAAGATTGCAAGGAAAATCACCAGTATGAAAATCAGGACCGGCACCGGCAGCAGGCCCAGGAAATAACCTCTCCCCAGCATAGTAAACGCAGCGTTCGTTATATTTTGTGTGATGCCGCCGTCCGTCATCAGATAGCAGACACCCCTGATGCCCATCATGGTTGCCAGGGTGACAATGAAGGGTGGAATCCTGCAATAAGAAATCACGATTCCGTTCACTGCGCCCAGAAGCGTTGTGCAGAGCAAAATTGAAAGCAGCATGACAGGAAGCGCCTGTCCCTGAAGAAAACTCGCAGAAACGCTTGCGAAGGCAAAGATGGAGCCAACCGACAAATCAATCCCCCCGGTCAGGATGACAAAGGTCATACCGACCGCTATTATTCCGGTAAAGCTTACCTGCCGGAGCACATTGGTCATATTGTTCACAGACATGAAGTTAGAATACAGGAATGTCCCGAACACCAGCATGATAACCATAATAACCAATGCACTGTTATCTCTGAATAAATTTTTAATCCTTCTATCTGTCATTCTCTATTCCCCTCTTATATTCTGAAGAAATACCGCCAGGATAATGATAAAAGTCTTTGCAACCAGAGACCACTCATACGGCACATTGTTCATGTTAAACGCGATTGTAATGATCTGGAGAATGAATGCCCCCAGAACCGTCCCTATCATTTTCGCCTTACCGCCCGTCATCTTGGTATCTCCAATGGCAACCGCCGCGATTGCGGTCAGCTCAAGGCCGCTTCCGATGGTGTCCGGATCAGCCGCGCCGGCTCTTGCGATGGTAAGAATTCCTGCGCAGGCGCTCATAAGCCCGCTTAACACATAGATCATCACCGTATACCGGTTTACCCTGATTCCTGATATCCAGGACGCCTTGTAATTATCGCCCATGGCCTCCACGTATCTTGCAAATGTAGATCTTCTGGCAATCAAAACATAGATTAACACAATGACAAGCAGATAGAAAAATTGGACAGGGATACCCGCAAACCGCTTTGTTGCCATGCTCATCAGGGCCTCGGAATCGTATCGCAATATGTACCCGTTTCCGATTAACTGGGCAATCCCCCGTCCCGCAATCTGGGTTCCCAGGGTGACAATGATGGGCTGAAGCCGGAATCTTGCAATGATCAGCCCGTTGATGCATCCGATGAGACCTCCGCAGAAAATCCCCAGTACAATCGCCATGAACAAACCGGTCTTTGGCATAAGCTGGACAACCATCATACCGGCCACCGCCATGGTGGAGCCAACCGATATATCAATCCCTCCGGAGGAAATAATAAACGTCATGCCCAATGCCACAAATATAACGGGAGCAATCTGTACCACCAGATTCCACAGGGTCTGGATGCTGAAGAACCCTTTTGTAAACAGACAGTTCACTACCAGCAGAAATGCCAGGAATACAAGCGAACTGTTCTTAATTAACACAGAACCTACTTTGTTTTTTTGATTCATCCTTTAGTCCGCCCTCCCATCACTGTTTTCCGCAATTGTATGTATGATCATTTCCTCTGAGATTTCATCCCCGCCAAGCTCTCCGATTCTCACGCCGTCCCGCATGACAAATATTCTGGAGCAGGAACGGATCAGCTCGTTTAATTCAGCTGCAATCATAATAATGCTGATACCGGATTCCACCAGCTCCTTGATGATCTTCTCAATCTCGCCCTTTGCACCCACATCGATGCCGCGTGTCGGTTCATCCATAATCATCAGCCTGGGGTTCGTTGCAAGCCATCTGGCTAACAGCGCCTTCTGCTGGTTTCCACCCGACAGTTCACGGATCTTTTTATTCATATTTGGTGTCTTAATATTCAATTTCTTGATAAAGTCCTCTACCAGCTCCTCTTCTTTCTTTCGGTTAACAATTCCAAACCGGCTGATTTTCGGCAGAATCGCAAGTGTGATATTCTCCCTCACACTCATATTTGGTATGATTCCCTCTGTCTTTCTGTCCTCTGATAAATAAGCAAACCCGTTCTGGATAGCCGCTATGGGGCTTTTCATCTCCATCTCCTGCCCATCCACAAATACCTGGCCGTTCTTTGCCCGGTTCATTCCAAACAGTATATTGGCAAATTCCGTTCTGCCGGATCCCAGCAGACCGGCCAGGCCAACGCACTCACCCTTTTTGATATCAAACGACATATTGAGGACCTTATGGCCGTCGCTCACCTTTTGGGTATGGACCAGAACCCCGGCATCCGCTCCCACTGCTTCCGGTTTGGATGTGGATACCACATATTCCCTGCCAATCATAAGAGACACCAGCTTCTGTGGATTCAGTTCAGCCGCCGGATAGGATCCTACAAGCTCCCCGTCCTTTAATACCGTAATCATCTCAGAAATAGCGAAGATTTCATCCAGCCGGTGTGAAATAAATATAATGGCTACATTCTTTTCTTTCAGTTTCCGAATTACATTGAGCAATAGCGCAACCTCCTGCTCATCCAGGGATGACGTAGGTTCGTCCATAATGATCAGCTTCGCATCCACCGATACGGCCCTTGCGATCTGGGTCAGCTGCTGATATGCCGCACTGAGCTCACATACCGGTTTCTTCACATCCACCTCGATGTCAAAGCCGTCCATGATCTTCTGGGCCTCCACATTGATGGACTTCCAGTCAATTATCTTTCCTTTTTTGAGTTCCCTTCCAAGAAAGATATTCTCTGCCACAGACAGATAAGGAATCAGATTCAGTTCCTGATAGATTGTCGATATTCCCGCCTTTTGCACCTTATGAGGCGTTGTGGTATCTAATTCTTTTCCGTCAAACAGAATCGTCCCCTCATCTCTTTTGTAAATACCGGTCAATATTTTAATCAGAGTGGATTTACCCGCTCCGTTCTCTCCCATCAGTGCATGGATCTCACCAGCGCATACAGAGAAATTGATATTCTGCAATGCTTTCACACCCGGAAAACTTTTCGATATATTTTTTACTGCTAATAATTCCTGCGCCATACAGTTCTCCTTCTTATGAGCGAAGGTGCTGCATCGCAGCACCTTCCGGGTAACAAACTGACTTTAATGAGCAAGCGGCAGCCTCTCTTCTGCGTTCTTTGCGTCAATGACCACATCCTCCAGGATATATGTATCCTCTATATCCTCACCCTTGATAATCTTGTCCAGTACATCAAAGGTAATATCACCGTAATACGGATTACAGGTCACAGTGCAGCCCAGTTCGCCAGAGATGACAGCCTTCACAGCGTCCGACTGCCCGTCACAGCTTACCACGATAATATCCTTACCTGCTTCAAGTCCCGCTCCCTTGATGGCCTGGATCACGCCCAATCCCATCTCATCGTTATGCGCAAAGACAGCATCAATCTCATTGCCGGATGACTGTAGGATATTCTCCATGGTGCTCTGTGCGTCTGCACGTGAGAAATCTGCGGTCTGTGATGCAATGACTTCCATATCCGGATTCTCTGCGATTACTTCCATAAACCCGGCATTGCGGTCCATGGCTGCCGTGGATCCTGCGGTTCCGCTGATCTCAACGATCTTTCCTTTACCATTCAGCGTTTCGGCAAGCCACTTTCCTGCTTCTCTGCCCTCCCACACAAAGTCGGTACCTATATATGTAATATAATCCTCGCCAACCGTACCCTTTACCAGCCTGTCGATCAGGACCACTTTGACACCGGCCTTTTTGGCAACATCAAGACATGCCGCTGACGCCTCAAACTCTCTGGCATCCAGAATCAGATAATCCACTCCCTGGGCACAGATATCTTCCACATCCGATATCTGCTTGGAGGTATTCCCCTGGGCGTCCGTGTAAATCAAATCGTATCCTCTCTCCTTAGCCGCCCGCTTGATATCATTGGTCTCTGCAATTCTCCACGGATCCGAGCTTTGGCACTGTGAAAATGCAACCCGCACATTTCCATCGCTGCTCTCGGTTGTATCTGCAGCTGCCGCCCGGCCGGCCCACTGCCTGTTCCGTACACCCGGCCAGTAAACATGTCCCCAATATCACACCCATTAATGTTACTAATAATGATTTTCTCATACACTTCTCCTTTTATGTTTTTCATCTTTTATGTTGTGCGCACTCCATAATTTCTATCTATAATCTACCCTATTTTCTAACTATATTCTATACGTTTTGTTGTTTCAGGCTTTGTTTTTCTTGTCATATCACACCATTTTTGCTTTTTTTTATTCTTATTATGGTATAATATGTCCATAAATTACACTGGAGGGCGGTACATGATAAAGAAATCCCATTTCTACAGCATGAAAATACAACTGCTTATCATCTTCCTGGCACTGGCCACTGTGCCAAGCTTGATTATAGGAGCAATTGCAGGAAATATTATATATCGGAACGGCATTCAAACCAACATGGATTACGCAAACAAAAGCAATGAAATCATAACATCCAACATCAACACTTTTACAGACCGGTGTCTCAAATATGCTGAAATGGTCGCGCGGGATAATCAGATACAGGCTTTACTGCGCAAGCCTCTGTCCCCTTCCCCGAAGCAACGCTACAAAGAGGAACTGGAAATATCGCAGCTCCTGTACTTTTATAACCATGAGCTGATGGATGAAATCTTCGGTATCTATGTAATAGGAGAAAATGGACAGCAATGCAACTCAAACTCAATGCCCTACAAAGGGGACGCACTGAACCAGAGTGAATTGTACCGGACTGTCACAGCCGCAGGCCAGCCGGTCTGGTTTGCCAGTCACGGAGATTCCATCGTGACAAAGGTTACCGGTAAAAACTTCTATTCTGTAGGTATTCCGGTTATTGACAAGGCAACCGGCGCCAGCATGGGCATCGTTGTGCTCGAATTTGAAGATACATATTTCTCCAATTTAACCGATACCACCTACAACTCAAATGACACCATGTTCTATATAAAGGACCAAACGGGATATTATTTTTCCAGCAATGAACAAGCAAACAGGATACATATTAAGACAGGTCAGTTTTACACCAAAAACCACACCACCTACTTTAAGTCTGAATCCCACAATGTCTATCTGTATACGGAAACCATATTTGACACTGGTTATGAACTCATTTCCCTTGTGAGCATTGAGCAGATTAAAGAAAACTGCCTGTCGCTGACCAAGTCAATCATGGCCTTCACTCTCCTGCTTACCCTGCTGTCCACCAGCCTGTTTATTTACATCAATTCAAAAATTTTCGGGCCTATGCAGGAGCTGAAAAAGGGTATTGAGCTGGTACAGGAGGGAAATTATGACATTACATTGACCGTTAAGGCAAAAAATGATATTGGAACACTGGTGAATGGATTCAACAACATGATTCATAAAATCAATGAACAGATGGATCATATTTACCAGCATCAGCGCAGCCTGCGAAAAGCCAACCTGGAAGTGCTGCAGGCTCAGATCAATCCTCATTTCCTGTACAATACTCTGGACTCCATCATTTGGCTGTCCCGGGCCAAAGACACAGAATCCACTATCACATTGACCAGCGCACTGGTGAGCTTTCTGCGGATTGGATTAAGCAACGGCTTCAAAACCATAACGGTAGCGGATGAATTGAAACACGTGGAAAGCTATCTGCAGATTCAGAAGATACGCTATGGGGACCTGCTTAACTACACGGTAGAACATCCGGACGGCTCCTCCAAATATTACATTCCAAAGCTCACCCTGCAGCCCCTGGTTGAGAACTGCATCTCCCATGGAATGGACAGTTCCCATCATATCGGTACGATCACGGTGTCCTGTGAAATTACCGGAGATGCTGTCATGATTGAGGTCAAAGATACCGGGGTTGGCATCGAGGCCGCTGCCCTTGAGAAAATAAACGCCATGGAATACACGCCTGCCAAAGGAGGCGTCGGAATTAAAAACGTGAATGAACGGCTTCGCCTGTACTTTAACACATCCTACCGCCTCTGGTTAAGCAGCCAGCCGGGCCTGGGAACAACGGTCCATATTATATTGCCCAAAGAAACGGAGGTTCGCAATGATTAATGTCATAATAGCAGACGATGAACCAATTATCAGAAACGGAATGAAAGAGATTGTGGATTGGAATTCACTGGGCTATCATCTGGCCGGGGTTGCCATCGACGGCATGGACGCCCTGGAGTATATCGAGCAGGAAGAAGTCCATGTTCTGATTACTGATATACGGATGCCTTTTCTGGACGGCCTGGAACTGATCCGGATCGTCAAAAAACTACACCCAGATATTTACTGCGTCCTGCTTACCAGCTACGCGGAGTTTGAGTACGCCAGGCAGGCCATCGAGCTGGGCGCATTTTCCTATATCATAAAACCCATTGACATTGCGGAATTTCAAAAAATCCTTACGAATATAAAAGAAGATTACCAGAAACGTGATAGAAGGAATCAGTATGTATCCAAACTGGAGCTGTATATAAAACAACTGGAGGATTTCAACCATAACAGCCTGTTCCCCGCCCAAGCCGGGGACGAGAATGTAATGGATCTGGGAGAAGCTTATATCCTTAAGCACTATTGCGAGAAGGACTTCTCCCTTTCCTCCGTTGCCCAGCATATTGGATTCGAGACCACTTACTTCAGCAAACTGTTCAAACAGAAATATAAAATCG
>OBWY01001249.1_pt1 | contig 15854 bp, 12 predicted proteins | sample 1538081 | NCBI WGS metagenome assembly OBWY01 (sample SAMEA2580089, study PRJEB22360) | human gut metagenome | biome: human gut; feature: human-associated habitat; material: faeces | place: Denmark | collected 2008/2010
GTTTCTTTTGAATCTGCGTAAAGCGCTATCTAACGTCTCATTATCTTTTACGATTACATTTGACATAGTCTCACACCTAACCTCCCTCCAGTCCTATATTGTGCATCATACGACTGTTCGGGTATTTTTTTATTGCACTATATAGAATTATAGCATATTTTTTTCATTCGTCAACTACTTTTTTGAAAAAACTATAACCGTATTAGCTTTGGTATATACAAAGTCTATCTTATCTGCTCTCCCAAAACTTCTTCCACTTTGGCAATCGCATCCGGAATTCCTGCCGGATTCTTTCCACCTGCCTGAGCCATATTTGGACGGCCACCGCCGCCACCGCCTACAAGTGCTGCAATTCCTTTGATTAGATTACCTGCGTGAGCGCCTTTTGCCATTGCTTCATCTGTCGCCATCGCAATCAAGTTTACTTTTCCACTTGCTGAAGATGCAATCACAACAACGCCTTCTCCTAATTTTTCTTTCAACTGGTCACCAAGATCACGAAGACCATTCATATCAACGTCCTCAACAGCTGTGGCAAGCATTCTCACTCCATTCACTTCTTTTACCTGGTTCATCACATCACCCAAAGCATCTTTTGCCGCTTTGCTCTTCAGTGATTCGATCTCACTTTGCAATGCTTTCATTTCAGCCTGCATGTGTTCAATTTTTTCTTTTAAGTTGGCAGGAGTTGATTTCGCAGCTTTTGCAGCTTCTGCGAGTTCTTTTTCCACTTCTTTGTAATAACAAAATACACCGTCCCCTGTCAATGCTTCAATACGGCGCACGCCTGCCGCAACACCTGCTTCCGAAACAATCTTAAATGTTGTAATGTTTCCTGTATTGCTTACGTGTGTACCTCCACAGAGCTCTTTGGAGAAATCTCCCATTGATACGACTCTTACATCTTCTTCATATTTTTCTCCGAACAATGCCATAGCCCCTGTTGCTTTTGCCTGTTCAATATTCATAACTTCTGTTACAACCGGAACATTTTTAGCAATCTCCGTATTTACAATGTTCTCCACTTTTTCTAATTCTTCTGGCGTCATCGCTGAGAAATGTGCAAAGTCAAAACGTAGTCTGTCCGGTGTCACAAGGGAACCTTTCTGCTCTACATGCGAACCAAGCACTGTCTTTAATGCTTTCTGCAACAAGTGTGTTGCACTGTGATTCTTACATGTGTTTGCTCTTTCTTTTTCTGCAACTTCCAATGTAACAGAATCTCCCACTTTGAACATTCCCTTTGTCACGTTACCGACATGCCCGATTTTTCCGCCTAGTAATTTGATTGTATTGGTCACAGTAAATTCTGCATCCTCAGTACAAATGATACCTGTATCACCTTCCTGACCACCCATCGTCGCATAAAACGGAGTCTCATCGACAAAAATTGTTCCATTCTGTCCCTCAGTGATTGCCTCCACAATCTCACTTTCTGTTGTAAGAACACTGATTTTTGAAGTATGTGTCAGTCTGTCATACCCTACAAATTCTGATGTCACAGATGCATCAATCTCATCGTATACAGTGGCATCCGCCCCCATATAGTTCGTCACTTCACGGGCATTACGCGCCTTTACTCGTTGCTCTTCCATGGAAGCCTTAAAGCCTTCTTCATCGATTGTATATCCTGCTTCTTCCAAAATCTCTTTTGTCAGATCAAGCGGGAATCCATATGTGTCATATAACTTGAATGCATCCGCACCTGAAAGAACTGTCTTTCCAGCTTCTTTCATCTCATCCTGCATAGATGCCAAAATGCTAAGTCCCTGATCGATTGTCTTGTTAAATTTATCTTCTTCCTGTGTCAGTACTTTAAAGATAAATTCTTTCTTTTCTTCCAACTCCGGATAACCATCTTTGGATCCTTCGATTACTGTTGCACTTAATTTCGCAAGGAATTTCCCGTCAATTCCAAGAAGACGTCCATGACGAGCCGCACGTCTGATCAGACGGCGAAGTACATATCCTCTTCCCTCATTTGTCGGCATGATTCCATCTGAAATCATGAATGTTGCAGAACGAATATGATCTGTGATCAAACGGATAGATACGTCTTTATCTGCATCTGCTTTGTATTCTACACCTGCAAATTCACATACTTTGTCGCGAAGAGCCTTGATTGTATCTACATCGAAAATAGAATCTACATCCTGTACAACAGAGGCAAGTCTTTCTAATCCCATACCTGTATCAATATTCTTTTGTTCCAACTCTTCATAGTTGCCATTGCCATCGTTGTCAAACTGTGTGAATACGTTGTTCCAGATTTCCATATATCTGTCACATTCGCACCCAACTGTACAGTCCGGACTTCCGCATCCATATTTTTCTCCGCGATCATAATAAATCTCTGAACATGGACCACATGGACCGGAACCGTGCTCCCAGAAGTTATCTTCTTTTCCAAATTTAAAAATTCTCTCCGGTGCGATTCCCATCTCTTTATTCCAAATATCAAATGCTTCCTGATCGTCCACATATACAGACGGATACAGTCTGTCCGGATCAAGCCCTACTACTTCTGTTAAAAATTCCCATGACCAGTGAATTGCCTCTCTTTTAAAGTAGTCTCCAAAAGAAAAGTTTCCAAGCATCTCAAAAAATGTACCATGGCGAGCTGTCTTTCCGACATTTTCAATATCACCTGTACGGATACATTTTTGGCATGTTGTCACTCTTTTTCTCGGTGGTATCTCCTGTCCTGTAAAATATGGTTTCAACGGTGCCATACCCGAATTGATCAATAATAAACTTTTATCGTTATTTGGAACTAACGAAAAACTTTTCATCACAAGATGTTCTTTACTCTCAAAAAAGTTCAAAAACATTTTTCTCAGTTCATTTACTCCATATTGTTGCATGATTTTCCTCCTCAGCATCTTAAATTCGCTAATAATTTATTATAAATAGATTTCTGTTTTTTGTCAATCAATGGCATAAAAACTGTTGACACTTTTACTTTTTTGCTTTAAAGTGTAGAATCATAAAAGTAAACCAAAGAAAGGATGAATACTATGACAAATCAAATTACCGGACATACACGTCTGACCGGTCTTTTAGGAAGCCCGGTCGAACACAGCATCTCACCAATGATGCACAACGAGGCATTTCAACAATTAGGGCTTGACTATGCATACCTCGCTTTTGATGTTGGAACTGACAAATTGAAAACGGCTGTAGAAGGGCTTCGCACCTTAAATGTGCGCGGATTTAATCTGACAATGCCGGATAAAAACCTGATGTGCTCTCTTTGTGACAAGCTTTCTCCTGCTGCTGAGATCATCGGCGCCGTCAACACTGTCGTAAATGACAATGGCGTTCTGATCGGATATACAACTGACGGAGTCGGTTACATGCACGCAGTGAAGGATGCCGGTCACAACATCATCGGCAAAAAAATGACACTGCTCGGTGCCGGCGGCGCCGCAACTGCAATTTTAGTGCAGGCTGCACTAGATGGTGTGTCTGAAATTTCCGTATTCAATGTGCGGGACGATTTTTTCGCACGTGCCGAAAAAACAGTCGCTGATTTAAACGAACGGACAAACTGCAAAGTACGATTATTTGATTTTGAAAATCCTGATATTTTAAAAAGAGAAATCTCTGAAAGCGCAATTTTGACAAACGGAACCTCTGTAGGCATGTCTCCTGACACCGACGCCTGTATCATCAAAGACACTTCCGTATTCCACAAAGATCTGATTGTCTCTGATGTCATCTACAATCCGGAAGAGACAAAATTGTTAAGACTTGCAAAAGAAGCAGGGTGTCCGACATTCAACGGCCTGTATATGCTTTTATACCAGGGCGCAGAGGCATTTCGCCTGTGGACCGGGAAAGAAATGCCAATTCCAGTCATTAAAGAAAAATATTTTTCAAGATAGTTAAGAATGGCGGAAAACTGATATAGAAAAAGAAAAGCGATACCTACCCTCTCGGGCAGATATCGCTTTTCTTTTAACAACTGTCACTAAGCTTCTTTCAGTTTTGCAATCATCTCCTCACAGATCTGCAATACACTTTTGTTGTCCGTATGTATGATGACATCAGCCGCTGTCTCATATTTCTGTCTGCGCTGCTCCATCATATTAGTAATAAACTCTACATTTTTATTGCCATTTAAAAGCGGACGCTCATCGCTGTCCTTCACGCGGTTTAAAATTGTCTCCGGAGCTGCCGTCAAAAGAACAACCTTTCCATTTTTCTTCATCTCTTTTACATTCTGCTCGCGAAGTGCCGCGCCACCGCCACAGGAAACAATCGTATTTTTCGTTGCCTGCATCTCAATCAAAAGATTTGTCTCAAGATTACGGAAATACTCTTCCCCATAAGTTGCAAAAATATCCGGAATACTCATATCCTCCCGCTCTGCAATCAATTGATCCATCTCAACCACATGCATGGCAAATACATCTTTTAAATACTGTGATACCGTACTTTTTCCGGCCCCCATAAACCCAATCAGGATAATGTTGTAAGAGAATAATTTTTGCGCCTGAATCCGCTTACTGTTTCTTACAATACAGTGGAACACATCTTCGATCTCTTTTTCATAACGATTGTCCTGCAGTTTTTCTTTAATCTGGCGCTGCTGTTTCTTCTCCTGCTGTGGTTGTAAAATTGGAATCCCATACTCCTCTTTATACGCCATAATTTTTTCTATAATAGAATTACGCTCTACCAAAGCATCAATGATTCTGTCGTCGCATTCTGCTAACTGTTCTCTGTATAATTCTAAATCATCCATATTCTTTCCCCCTTTAAAGTGTAAAAGTTTCTCAAATGCTATTTTATGCTTTTTTCTGTATAAATGCAAGAAGAAATATGAATATTCTAAAAATTTCTTGTTTACATCACGTGCAAATAGGTGTAATATATATGCATCATGAATTTAAAGTGATAAAGTGTTTAATATTAATATAAGGAGACAGCTACCATGAAAATTCACGTAACATGCAGTAAAGATTATGATATCTATCTTGAAAAAGGGCTTTTGGAACAGCTTCATGATTATATCGACTGTCAGCGGAAAATATTTATCATATCTGATGACAATGTACCGGAATGTTATCAGCAGACGGTATCAAAACAATTTCCCAATTCCTATCTTCACATTGTAAAACATGGAGAAGGTGCAAAAAGTTTTGCAGTACTGGAAGATTGTTTAACACAAATGCTGCGGCGAAACTTTTCTCGTAAAGATTTGGTTATCGCCCTCGGCGGCGGTGTCATCGGAGATCTTGCCGGCTTCGTGGCAGCCAGTTATATGAGAGGAATCGATTTTATAAATATACCGACCACGACATTATCTCAGATAGACTCCAGCATCGGCGGAAAGGTTGCAATCAATTTAGATGGGATCAAAAACTGTGTCGGTGCATTCTATCAGCCAGAGATGGTTCTCATTGATCCCCTTGTATTGAATACTTTGCCAAAAAGACATTTTTATAATGGTCTTGTGGAGGCAATCAAGGCAGGATTGATTCAGGATAAAGAACTGTTTGAACTATTTGAGCAGGAAGAACTTGATATTGAGCAGATTATTTACCGTTCACTGCTTGTCAAAAAGTATGTTGTAGAGCAGGATGAGACAGAACAGGGTTTGCGAAAGATTTTAAACTTTGGTCACACGATTGGTCATGCATATGAAAGCTATTATCACCTTCGCGACTATTACCACGGAGAATGTGTGGCACTCGGTATGATGGCAATTCTCAAGAATCCTGAGATTAAAGAAAGACTCTCCAAAATACTGGAACGCCTTCAGATTGACACAACCTGTGATGCCAAGAAAGACAAAGTTTTTACTTATCTTGGCAAAGACAAAAAAGCAGACCATGACCAGATTACGATTGTAAAAGTAGAACAAATCGGTCATGCAGAATTGGAAGATATTCCAATTACAGATTTAAGAACTTATTTATAAAAGGATTTGATTACTATGAAGAATACATTTGGAAATAACATTACTGTTACGATTTTCGGGGAATCCCACGGTCCTGCCATCGGCGCAGTTATTGACGGGATGCCTCCCGGAATCAAAATTGATTCCGGCTTTATCAAAAAACAGCTGGACAAGCGGAAACCAAAAGGAAAGATTTCTACAGCACGTGTCGAGAGTGACCGGGTTCAAATTATAAGCGGCGTCTTTGAAGACTATTCCTGCGGAACACCGATCTGTCTTCTGATTCAAAATCAGAACCAGCACTCTAAAGATTACAGCAAAACAAAAGCGCTCGCCCGCCCATCCCATGCAGACTACAGTGGAGATTGCAAATACCTTGGATTTCAGGATTACCGCGGAGGAGGACATTTCTCCGGAAGGCTGACTACTCCACTTGTTGCCGTCGGAGCAATCTGCCTTGACATGCTTGCCAGTAAAGGAATTTATGTTGCTTCTCATTTAAAAAGCATCAAAGATATTGAGGACACGCCTTTTTCTTCGGATATTGAATTACTAAAACAGCAGATGGATAAAGTGAACGGCGAATATTTTGCAACGATTGATGACACAGTCAAAGAACCAATGAATCAGGTAATTGAAGAGGCATTTCACAACTTGGATTCTGTTGGCGGCACAATTGAGACAGCCATTTTAAATATGCCTGCCGGTGTAGGCGAACCTTATTTTGACTCTGTGGAAAGCATTCTCTCTCATGCATTATATTCAGTAGGCGCTGTAAAAGGCGTCCAATTTGGAACCGGCTTCCCTATCAGCAAATTGTATGGTTCAGAAGCAAATGACAGTTTTCGCATGAAAGACGGAAAAGTCATCACAACTACGAATCACAATGGAGGTATCAACGGAGGCATTACCAATGGAATGCCGATTATCATTACAACGGCAGTCAAACCAACTCCGTCCATTTACCAAAAACAGGATACCATTAATTTCCGTGGACGTTCTAACGAAGAAATCCGGATTGAAGGTCGGCACGATCCTTGCGTTGCACACCGGGCACGCGTTGTCATTGACAGTGTTGTTGCAATCGGTCTCGTTGATTTGTTGCTGACAAGATATGGACAGCTTTATTTCCAAAACGAACCAAAAGAAAATTTTTAACAGAAAGTAGGACAGAATTATGATTATCACACTGAAAAAAAACACACCAAACAAAGAAGTCGATAAATTAGTACAACAATTTGAAAACCAAAACTTAAAAGTAAATATGATTACTGGTGAAAATTATAATGTATTTGGTTTGGTCGGCGACACTGCACAATTAGATGAAAGAAGAATCCTTGCAAATGAATGGGTAGAAAATGTACAGAGAATCGCTGCTCCATATAAGATGGCAAACAGAATGTTTCATCATGAAGATTCTATTATTGATGTGGGCGGCATCAAAGTCGGCGGACAGGAACCGATTGTAATCATCGGTGGACCATGCTCTGTGGAAGGCAGAGAAATGATGGAAGAAATTGGGGTCGATGTCAAAAGCGCCGGTGGCTCCATGCTCCGCGGCGGCGCTTACAAACCCAGAACATCTCCTTATGCTTTTCAGGGAATGGGATATGACGGAATCATGTGCATGGTAAATGCCCGCAGCAAAACCGGACTACCAATCGTCTCTGAACTTATGAGTGCAGATAAAATCCATGAATTTGAAGAACATGTGGATCTTGTGCAAATCGGTGCACGAAATATGCAGAATTTTGATTTGTTAAAAGCAGTCGGAAAAATGACAAAGCCTATTTTGTTGAAACGTGGATTAAGCGCAACAATTGAAGAATGGATTATGTCCGCAGAATACATTATGGCAAGCGGAAATCCAAATGTCATTTTCTGCGAACGCGGTATTCGTACTTTTGAAAAATACACAAGAAACACCTTAGATTTAAGTGTTATTCCTATTTTAAAAGAAAAAACACACCTTCCGGTAATCATAGACCCATCTCACGCAACCGGAGATTGGAAGTTAGTTGAATCTATGTCTCTCGCCGCAATCGCAGCAGGGGCAGATGGATTGATTATTGAAGTACATAACAATCCGGAATGTGCATGGAGCGACGGCATGCAATCTTTAAAACCTGAAAAATTCAAACATTTGATTGAAAATTCGAAATCAATTGCCGCAGCGGTAGGAAGACAGATTTATGAAGGCTAAAATTTATCCTTCTCAAATAGCTTCCGGTAATATCCTCATTCCACCGAGCAAGTCACTGGCACACCGTGCAATCATCTGCGCCTGTCTTGCTCGCGGGAAAAGTATAATTTCCAACATTGACTACAGTGTGGATATTCGTGCAACAATAGAAGGCATGCAGCATTTAGGCGCCGATATTCAGGAAAATGGAAATACCCTTTTCATCGATGGCACACACACATTCCAATACGATAACAATATTGTAGATTGCCACGAATCCGGCTCTACCCTCCGATTCTTTCTTCCACTTTTCTCCCTGACAGGAAGAAAAGCAACTTTTTCAGGAAGTAAACGTCTCATCGATCGCCCACAAAACGTCTATGAGCAATTATTCCAAGAACAGGGGATTCACTTTGTTCGGGAATATCCCAATATTACAATTGATGGGAAATTGAAACCGGGAGAACTGACTTTAAAAGGAAATGTTTCTTCACAATTTATAACAGGACTTTTATTCGCCCTCCCACTTTTGGACGCAGACTCAAAAATTCATATTGAACCGCCATTTGAATCTCGCTCTTATGTGGATCTTACTATTCAAATGTTGAAACGTTTCCAAATTCTTGTAGAATATGAAGATGCATACACATTGATCGTCAAAGGAAACCAACAGTACCAACCGACAGATGTACTTGTGGAAGGAGACTACTCTCAGCTTGTATTCTGGGCATCACTCGGTACCTTAAATCAAACTGTTGAGACGCATGGATTAGATTTACAATCACTTCAGGGAGACAGGAAAACAATTGATATTTTCCAAAGTATGAATGCACATCTGAAATTTTTAAATGATGGATATCAATTCTTTCCAAGTAGATTAGACGGAACAGTCATTGATCTCAACGACTGCCCTGATCTTGGTCCGATGCTTTTTGCACTTGCAACACAGGCAAATGGAAAAACAACTTTCCAAAATTCCGGAAGGCTTCGTATCAAAGAATCCGATCGAATAGAGGCAATGGAAACAGAACTGAACAAACTTGGCTGCTCCATCTCTTCTACCTTTGACACAGTCACAATAATCGGTCCTACCAAGCTGCAAGGAAACGTAACACTTCACGGGCATAACGATCACCGAATTGTAATGGCTCTTTCCGTATTGGCTACACTTGCTGATTCCCCAATAACGATTGATGATGCACAGGCAATCAACAAAAGCTATCCTGGATTTTTTAAAGATTTAGCTTCCTGTGGAATCTTAATAGAATTTAGCAATTAAAAAAACGGAGAAGATTTTTCATCTTCTCCGCCTTTTTGGATTAAGAAAACCACGCGATAGTCGCGTGGTTCCATGGAAGCTTTAGCGATGTATTCAGTTATCTTTGCTCCTAATGTGTATAATATAAACGTGACCTGCCAGTTACGTAAATAATACACATTAGGAGGACAGTAAAATGAATGAACAAAATACTGACGTAAAGAGTTTAGCACATACGAAATGGAACTGCAAATATCATGTGGTTTTTGCACCGAAATATAGAAGAAAAGTTTTCTTCCAAGAAAAGCGTGAAGACATCAGAGATATTATTAAAACATTATGTCAATGGAAGGGCGTGGAAATAATAGAAGGAGAAATATGTCCAGATCATATTCATTTGCTATTAAGTATCCCGCCGAAAATGAGCGTTTCGGGATTTATGGGATATTTGAAAGGAAAAAGTAGCTTAATGATATTTCAGAAATATGGAAATATGGAAATATGAAGTTTGCATACCGAAATCGCGAGTTTTGGTGCAAGGGATACTATGTCGATACAGTAGGAAAGAACACGGCAGCAATAACAAATTATATAGCAAACCAGTTAAAGAAGGATAGAGAAATGGATCAATTAAGTTTATTTGACCCAAGAGACCCGTTTACGGATAACAAGTAATCCCACGCGTGGCTGGCAGGCCAATAAAAAAACGCACTTGTGCGTAGCTAGTGGTATTAGGGCTATGCCCGAAACTGAAAAACCACCCGCTATGCGGGTGGATATTTTTTTTATGAATTTCTTCTTCTCTTCTTATCTGCGATGAAAATAGTACCGCCTGATACAACCATTAACATAATCATCAACAAAATCATTGTTCCATCTCCTGTTGTAACACTATTATTAGGTTTATTATCCGGAGTTGGCTTCACATTGACTTTCTTTTTCAAGTTATCAATTGCCTTTTGAATTGCTTCTGCCATCTTGTCTACTTCTGCCTGTTTTGTAATATCCAAATCACGTACAACTGCTTCTTTCGCTTCTTCTAATTTTGCTACTGATTCTGCTGTATAAACGCTTAAATCGCTTGGAATTGCTGAAAGGGCTGCATCTACTTTACTGTAATCTGCTTTTTCCACTTTCATTTCAAGTCCTTTGATTGCCTTTTGGATTGCTTCTGCCATCTTGTCTACTTCTGCCTGTTTTGTAATATCCAAATCACGTACAACTGCTTCTTTCGCTTCTTCTAATTTTGCTACTGATTCTGCTGTATAAACGCTTAAATCGCTTGGAATTGCTGAAAGGGCTGCATCTACTTTACTGTAATCTGCTTTTTCCACTTTCATTTCAAGTCCTTTGATTGCCTTTTGGATTGCTTCTGCCATCTTGTCTACTTCTGCCTGTTTTGTAATATCCAAATCACGTACAACTGCTTCTTTCGCTTCTTCTAATTTTGCTACTGATTCTGCTGTATAAACGCTTAAATCGCTTGGAATTGCTGAAAGGGCTGTATCTACTTTGCTGTAATCTGCTTTTTCTACTACCTGTTCCTCAACTAAAATCTTAACAATAACAAAAGAATGTTTTTTCAATTTGATAATCTGTCCTTCTGGCATCTTTGTTTTCTCTGTCTGAACAGATACCTTGTCCGGTGCCTCTAATGTATTTTCGTCTGTGATTTTATCAGATTCCAATCTCTGAATCTCAATATCTCGTCCGCTTACATCTACACCTTTTACATCTAACATTACATTTTGATCTTTTTCACGATCCACATTCACAATGGCAACATACATATTTCCCTTTTTATCTACACTTGCAAGTGATGATAATGTTTTTACCCCATTGCTCATTGCAGGCTCTTTCTCAAATGTTGCTTCTACAACATTTTCTCCAAATCCCGCATTCAACATTTGGAATACACGTGCGGATGGTGTTGAGAAAAATGCAAAGTTTCCTTCTCCCGTTGTTGTGTCTGCACCATTTTGTTTTACAACCTGTATCACAGCCTGCTGTGTTGGTCCCAAAGAGTCTGCACCTGCACTGTACCAGTCAGATAAACAGTGTTTCTGGATATATGGGCTTCCAAGTTTTACATATTCCATGATTACTTTCGCAATGTAAAGCGCATGTGTCTGAGAACGCACCTGAGATTCTGTATTTCTAAAAATACCATACTCACTGATAACCGGAACTTTTCCAGCAGGTAATCTGTCCACATAATTTTTTACATTTTGGATTCCGACATTCTCTGCCTTTTTCATTGCATCATCATAAAATGCCTCTGCATTTGTTCCACCACTCACAGATGTTGAATATGGATGAATTGTCATACCATCGTACCACTCATTTGCACCAAGCTCATTCATTCTGTTAATAAATCCATGTGATTCAAAACTTGTATACACATTTGCTTTATAGTTTGTCTTCTCAATCTCGTTGATTTTCTCTGTCGTCTGCTTAATTGCTTTCGACACATCAATAAAGCCTTGTCTGTCTACTGTATAAGTTGCGTAGATATTTTTTCCTTTTTCCGGAATCATACCATGTGTTCCATCACCAAATGTAATTCTTCCTGTGCTGTAATCCACAACACAATGTTTGTCTGTTGCATTTGAATTTTTCAAATCTGTTACAACTGTCCATTCCTGTAAATTTCCATCTGTACCTACAAACACTCTCACACCATCATTGACTGCTTTGTACTCTGGGTCTTCTACGATTTTTCCATCCACCAATTTTCCCGGGTTCTGGTTTGCATAACGTAAATAACGAACTAAATTCGGCTTTCCGTCACTCTGAGAAGCTTTTTTATTCCAGTTTTCTTCATCAACTGCGTATTTCTGCACGAACTTCGCCTGTCCACCTTCTGTATATGCCTTCTCTGCTCCTCCATTTACATACGTTGTCCAATATCCTTGAGAAGCAGTTCCGTCAGAATCCCCCCATGCTTGTTGCATTTCATTTCCAATCTCAAAATATCTTACATTGTAAGGCTCAACGTGACCATTTTTTGCACGAACTTCCGCCCAGTCAATTCCGCCATTTGGATTCGTTCCAACTTTTGCATTCAAGAATTCCACTAAATCTGCTGCATCCTGCGCATTTCCACGTCCAAGGCTATACACATACACGATTTCTGAACCTACTTGATCTGCAAAATCTGCGATTTCTTTGATTCCGAAATTCGGTTCAATACCACCTTGTCCTTCATTATTGTAGAAACCATGAATTTGTTTTTTTCTGTCTTTTTTATCTCCCAAAGTAGTCTTCCAGTTGAACAAGTTGGAAATAGTTCCTCCCGGATAACGGATAGATCCAAATCCTGCCTGCTCATACAACTTTGTAAACTCATCTTTCATCTTCATCTCTTTCGAATCAAATGTACCATATCCATTAAATGCATAACGGTGATTGATTCCGAAAATAGAATCCGGCTCGATTGTTTGTACCGTTTTCGCTGTATCAATTGATAATTTTACCGGAAACTCTGCTTCATACTCTGCCATTGCTTTTTCAAGTTCTGCATAAGCTGCTTTCATATCAGCTAAAGTTGTAGCATCTTCCGCTTTTTTCAAAGCGTTCTGTAATTGTTTTGCTTTTTCATTGTCTTCCGGAAGTTTCTGATTCTCCGCAAGTTCTTTTCCTTCTTGAATCAGTTTCTTCAGTTCCTGATTGTATAACTCAGCAGCTTTGTCTTCGTAGATTGCTTTCGCTTCGTCTGCTGTCAACGCCTTTTCATACACATAAAATTCATCTACATCACCGCGCATTGGATGTGGATCTGTATTCCCAGCATTTTTATGTGCACCAAGACGGAGCGATAATTTCTGATCAACTTTATTGGCACCTAAGCTCTGTGTACTATCAAATTCTCCATTGACATAGTAGGTTACTTCATTTTTATCTTGATTAAACACTACTGTAACATGCTGCCAATCACCTTTTTGTACTGATTTTTTACTCAATACATTCTGAGCATTAATATAGGTGTTGTATTTTCCATCCGCCTGCAGTGTAAGTAATGAACGACCATTGCCTTCGTGTTGAAGTAATACTGCTGACTTATCGGCGCCATCTCCTGTAATTGTCGTATCATAACGATACCACATAGAGAATGAAGTCGCATCCTTACCGGTATTGATATAATTTTCCAGTTTCAAATATTTGTCTGTTCCGCCTCCAAATCTTAAAACATTTCCGAATACCGGATTTTTGCTGTCGACAATACTAATACCATTTAATGTAGCTGTCGTCTTTTCACCCTGATCGCTTTGTAATGAATCAAAATTCCAATGATCTTTCATGTCGGTCTTCCAACTCGGCTCTTCTGCCGCCCGCACTGGATCGATAACAGATGCCAGCATCACGGCGGACATGATCGAGCATAACGCCATTTTTAATGTTTTCTTTTTCATTTTCCCCATCCTTTTTGTTTATTTTTACAATATGTACATTGACACTTTATCATTGTTTTGTTTTTTTTGCAACATTAATCGGTTTAATCTTTTCAATTCTTAGTTTAAAATACGATATTTTTCCGATACTAATTGATTGAACATTGTATCAACCTTTCTTTTCAGAACAAAAATGAGGTAAGATTCTTCATCTTACCCCACTACTTCTAGGCATTCGCCTCTTTATCATCTTTTCGTTTTCGCAAATAACGTCCAAGCTTAATTCCGCCAAACGCAAATGCACCGACAATCACCATCTTTATAATCGTTTGAACAAATGCTGCAAAAAATCCCATATACATACCTCCGCACACATATTCTTTTATCTTAGCTTATAGTACATCATATCATAGAATTTATGTATCGTAAAGGTAGCATTATTTTAATTCAATCTCTTCTAATTCTTTTGGCGGCAGCATCTTTGAAGAATGTGCCACAAAATCCTTCAATTCTTTCTGTGCTTTTTGAATCGGGATATTCGTTCCGGCTCCGGCAATACAACCTCCCGGGCATCCCATCCCCTCAATCAGGCATCCATTTTTCTTTCCAATCTTCGCAAGTGTCAGCATCTTCTTACATTCCGCAAGACCTTCCGCATGCTCAATCTTCACTTCCACATCCGGATAATATTCATTGACACATTTTTCGATGGCATTCGCAACACCGCCTGCCGCAGCATATCCACGCCCTGCACCGGTTGCGTCATGGAACGATGACTCAGCCTCATATTCTGTCAGATCGATCTCTCTGGCATCAAACATTGCCTGTAATTCTTCAAACGTAATGACAAAATCTACATCACTTCTCACAGTTCTTCTGGAAGCTTCCAGCTTTTTCGATGCACATGGTCCGATAAATACCACTTTTGCATTCGGATGCTCTAATTTGATTGTTCTTGCTGTTGCAACCATCGGTGTCAATTCCTGTGATACCTGATCTGCAAGATCCGGAAAATATTTTTTAGCAAGCATTGACCATGCCGGGCAACAAGAAGTCAGTAAAAATGGAAGTTCCCCGGTAACTACTTTTTCTACATAATGATGAGCCTCCGCAATCGCGCCGATATCTGCACCCAACGCCACCTCATACACTTCCGCGAATCCAAGTTCCTGCAGTGCAGCCTTGATATGTCTCGGTGTAATATTCGGTCCGAACTGTCCTACAAATGCAGGTGCGATCTCAGCTATGATCTCCCCACCTTCTTTCAACGCTCTTCCAAGCTGAAAGATCTGGGATTTGTCCGAAATTGCTCCAAACGGACAGCTTACCATACACATTCCGCAAGATACACATTTATCATTGTCAATATGAGCTCTTCCCATCTTATCCGAACCAATCGCATTCACCCCGCATGCTTTCGCACATGGACGCTCTTTTTTTGAAATTGCATCATATGGACAGACAGATTTGCATTTCCCACACTTAATACATTTTTCCTGATCAATGTAGGAACGTCCCTTTTTCATGGAAATAGCTCCCACCGGACAGACTTCGCGGCAAGGATGTGCCACACAGCCTTTACACATGTCACTCACTTCATATCCCTTTTCCTCGCATGCCGCACAGGCAGATGGGATAACCTGCATAAGCGGTGGCTCATAATATTTTTCTGAAATATTACTTTCTTCAATCCCAGCTGTCAGATGTACCGGCTTATCCTCCGGGCGAAGTGACATTCCCATCGCAAGGCGCATACGCTCCCTTACAATTGCACGCGAACGGTAAATACTCTCTCTGTATTTCTCCGTATCCTCATTAATCAGTTCATAAGGAACAGCCTCAATATCGTCGATCAGCGTCTCCGGAGTCGATTCAAATGCCAGCTTTGCTACCTTTGTGAACACTTGTCTTCTGATTCTTCTAATTGGTGTTTCCAATCCTCTCATGGCTTTTTCTCCTTTATCTCTGTAAAATGCATTCTCTATTTATCATAGAAACCTATCTGTGATTTGTCAATATTTTTTGTGCGTAATAGACGGATTGCATTGCATCTTTTCCATAGAAATCCGCTCCGATCATATCCGCATATTCCTGATTCAAAACAGCTCCGCCGAC
>OBWY01001256.1_pt1 | contig 15773 bp, 6 predicted proteins | sample 1538081 | NCBI WGS metagenome assembly OBWY01 (sample SAMEA2580089, study PRJEB22360) | human gut metagenome | biome: human gut; feature: human-associated habitat; material: faeces | place: Denmark | collected 2008/2010
ACAAATCCTTGGTTTGTGGGCCGCCCGTTTCCTGTCGCCCCCGCCGGCCACAGCATTGGAAATGTATCGACAATTTGAAACCATACAGAAGAGTGACACCGTATTGCCTTATTTATCATTGACTACGGTGGCCGATACGACCGAATTGCTGAATCCCCGAGAAGCCCAAGCGACCCTGCTTTGTTTTTGGGCTGCCGAGACACCCGGAACACAGAGGTACAGCGGCTTTTTAAGGGAGATAGCAGAACGATACGATTCGTTGGTGCGGGTCGTGGAAATTTCGCTGGATAGGGACAGCGCCGTATGGAAGGAGCGAATCGAGGCCGATTCGGCCGTATGGGCCCGGCGGTGGGCGAAAGGCGGTTATCTTTATCCGGGGGTGAAAGAGCTTCATATCCAAAGCATACCTTATCTGTTGGTCGCCGATTCTTTGGGGCGGATTGTCGCCAGAGGGCTTTCGCCCGACTCTTCGAGAGTTTATATCGAACGTTTAGTAACACCATAACCTATTACTGCAAAATCTATTACTATGTTGGTGAAAGTTTTTGGCGCAGCCGTGCAGGGTATCGATGCTCTTGTAGTGACTATCGAGGTGAACTGTTCGCAGGGTATCCGTTTCTTTATGGTGGGATTGCCCGATGCAGCCGTGAAAGAGAGCCACGAGCGGATTGTCTCGGCCGTGGAACATAACGGTTACAGATTTCCGAGGAAACAGGTAATCGTGAACATGTCGCCTGCCGATATACGCAAAGAAGGAGCGGCGTATGATTTGCCTTTGGCTGTGGGGATTTTGGCGAGCGACGAGAAGATAGAAACGGGTAAATTGAGCGAGTATATGTTGATGGGGGAGTTGTCTCTCGACGGTTCCATTCTTCCTATCAAGGGGGCGTTGCCCATAGCTATCAAGGCAAGGGAGGAGGGCTTTAAGGGGTTGATTATTCCCAAAGCCAATGTTCGCGAGGCCGCGGTAGTCAATCATCTCGATGTGTATGGCGTAGAGAATATCACCGAGGTGATTCGTTTCCTGAACGGGGAGATCGAGCTGGAACCGACGGTGATCGATACTCGTGCGGAATTTTTCAAGGAATATACCCATTTCGATTTGGATTTCAGCGATGTCAAAGGTCAGGAGAGTGTCAAGAGGGCTTTCGAAGTAGCGGCAGCCGGCGGACATAACATCATACTCATAGGGCCTCCGGGCGCCGGAAAATCGATGATGGCGAAGCGGTTGCCTTCTATACTTCCGCCTCTCACATTGCAGGAAGCACTCGAAACTACCAAGATACATTCGGTCGCCGGACGTATGGAGCGGGGTAGTTCGCTGTTGTCGCAACGGCCGTTCCGGTCGCCGCATCATACCATATCGTCGGTAGCGTTGGTGGGCGGCGGGGCTTTTCCCCAGCCGGGTGAAATTTCATTAGCACACAACGGGGTGCTTTTTCTCGACGAGTTGCCCGAGTTTTCACGTCAAGTACTCGAAGTAATGCGCCAACCGCTCGAAGACCGCAAGATAACGATAGCACGTGCGAAATACTCGATAGAATATCCCGCCGGGGTGATGTTGGTCGCTTCGATGAATCCTTGTCCTTGCGGATATTATAACCACCCGGAGAAAGAGTGTATATGCAGTCCGGGGACGATACAACGTTATTTGGGAAAAATCTCGGGCCCTCTGCTCGATCGCATAGACATACAAGTGGAGATCGTTCCCGTCCCGTTCGAGAAAATCTCCGACACCCGTCCGGCGGAGTCGAGCGAGTCGATTCGTCAACGAGTCATTGCCGCAAGAGAAATTCAAGCCGCACGCTTCGCCGACTATCCCGGCATCTATTGCAATGCCCAAATGACTACCCGGTTATTGAACCGGTTCGCTGTCCCCGATGAGGCGGGATTGAAACGGCTGAAAGATGCGATGAACCGTTTCCACCTGTCGGCACGGGCCTACGACCGTATTTTGAAAGTGGCTCGTACCATCGCCGATTTGGAAGGTAGCGAAGGGGTACAGGTGCAACACATCAACGAAGCGGTGAATTACCGAAATCTCGACCGGGAGAATTGGGGAGATAGGTAGAAATTGTTTATCTTGCAGACCTATATTAAAGTATAGTGAAACTCAGATGTAACGATATGAAGAACATAACCGTATTTTTGGCATCCAGCGACGAGTTGAAAAACGACCGTAACAGTTTCCATTCGTTGGTGGCTTCTTTGGACGAAATTTTCGAGCCTCGGGGATATCGCATAAGGTGCAGACGTTGGGAAGATTTTTCGGCATTTTGCACTGGAACCCGTACTCAGGACGACTACAACCGCATAGTACGTGCCAGCGATATTTGTATCTGTATGTTTCACCGCAAAGCGGGAGAATACACCATAGAGGAGTTCAATCAAGCCTTAGACGAATATGTGAAGAATCAGAGTCACCCCAAGACATTTGTCTATATTCGAGCCTTGATAGAAGGTGAAATGGAAGACGAGGCATTGAAACGATTCAAGGAAGATTTGTTCGATCGGGTGGGGCATTATTGGTGCAACTATGCCACCGACGATGCCATGAAGTTGCATTTTGTCATGCAGTTGGAGCGGATCATTCCATCGGTATCGGGCAACGCTTCCGTAACCGAGGGTAACCACTTTAAGATAGAGAACGGAGTCGTTTCGCTTTACGGCCACAAGATAGCCGAACTGGACAATCTCTCTTTTGCCGCTGAGAATCCGGAATACCTTTCGTTGAAAGAGTCCATTGCCCGATTGAATACAGAGATCGCCCGACTGAGAGCGACCGGTGTCGCCGAGCTTCAACCGATAATTGATGAGAAACAAGCGGAACTATACAAGAAACGGGAAAGTCTCAACCGATTGGAGAGCCAGCTGTTCGATCTCGCTCTGTCCATCAACAAGCTGATCGGGAGCGGAACGCCGGTGAGCGAGCGCAAACGGTTGGCGATAGAGATGTTCGAGCGAGGGAACAGCAAAGGGGTCGTGGAAATTTTGAATGAAAAAGATATCGCCGCCGATGCCGCTCAGGCCCGCAAGGAGATAGAGCAAGGGAAACTACTGGTCGATTCCGGTCGGTCGCTTATCGAGGCGGGACTTCAAAAGACACGATCGTTGGCCGAGGAGTATGTTTTGCGGGCAAAGGCTTTGATGACAGACTATGCAGAGCCTCGTCGCTTCGAATTGGCTTGCCATGCCTATGAGCAGGGTATCGAGCTAATCCGAGCCAACCTTTCGGAGGAAGAGTTGGCAAAAAGTTTGTTTGAGTATGGTCATTTTTTACAGACAAACAAACGATACGATTTGGCGGAAGCTCGTTATCGAGAAAATTTAGACATCTACCAACGACTTGAGGTCATTAGTCCACAGGCCTACGAGCCGGGCTTGGCAACGACACAAAATAATTTAGGTCTTTTGTACAGCGATACTCAATGTTATGGGGAGAGCGAAGAGATGTATCTCTCTGCCGTGGAGATTTATCAACGGTTATCCGTAGTGAATCCACAGGTGTACGAGCCGTATTTGGCAACGACACAAAATAACTTAGGTCTTTTGTACAGAGATACTCAACGTTATGGGGAGAGCGAGGAGATGTATCTCTCTGCCGTGGAGATTTATCAACGGTTATCCGTAGTGAATCCACAGGTATACGAGCCGGATTTGGCGAGGGCTCAAAATAATTTAGGTCTTTTGTACAGCGATACCCAACGTTATGGGGAGAGCGAAGAGATGTATCTCTCCGCCATGGAGATTTTTCGAGAGCTTACGGTGGCTAATCCACAGGCCTACGAGCCGGATTTGGCGAGGACTCGAAATAACTTAGGTAATTTGTATAGAGATACTCAACGTTATGGGGAGAGCGAAGAGATGTATCTCTCCGCCGTGGAGATTTATCAACGGTTATCCGTAGCGAATCCACAGGTTTACGAGCCGGACTTGGCAAGGACACGAAATAATTTAGGCTGTTTGTATGACAATACCCAGCGCTACAAGGAAAGCGAGGAGATGTACCTCTCTGTTTTGACGGTTTATCAGCGGCTCACGATAGCGAATCCACAGGTTTACGAGCTGGATTTGGCGAGGACACAAAATAATTTAGGCAATTTGTACAGAGATACCCGACGTTATGAGGATAGCGAGAAGATGTACCTCTCCGCCGTGGAGATTTATCAACGGTTATCCGTAGCGAATCCACAGGTTTACGAGCCGGACTTGGCAAGGACACGAAATAATTTAGGCTGTTTGTATGACAATACCCAGCGCTACAAGGAAAGCGAGGAGATGTACCTCTCTGTTTTGACGGTTTATCAGCGGCTCACGATAGCGAATCCACAGGTTTACGAGCTGGATTTGGCGAGGACACAAAATAATTTAGGCAATTTGTACAGAGATACCCGACGTTATGAGGATAGCGAGAAGATGTACCTCTCCGCCGTGGAGATTTATCAACGGTTATCCGTAGCGAATCCACAGGTTTACGAACCGGATTTGGCAATGGTTCAAAATAATTTAGGTCTTTTGTACAGCGATATCCAACGTTATGAGGATAGCGAGAAGATGCACCTCTCCGCCGTGGAGATTTATAGACGACTCGCAGCGGCGAATCCACAAGTCTACGAGCCGGATTTGGCGGAGACTCAAAATGATTTAGGTATTTTGTACAGCGATACCCGGCGTTATGAGGAAAGCGAGGAGATGTATCTCTCTGCCATGGAGATTCGACGACGACTTGCTGTGGCTAATCCACAGGTTTACGAGCCGGGCTTGGCAAGGACACAATATAACTTAGGCTGTTTGTACAGCGATACCCGACGTTATGAGGAGAGCGAGAAGATGTATCTTTCCGCCATGGAAATCCGACGACGACTTGCAGTGGCGAATCCACAGGTCTACGAGCCGGATTTGGCAGATACTCAGTATAACTTAGGTTGTTTGTATTACAATATCCAACGTTATGAGGAGAGTGGGGAGATGTATCTCTCTGCCTTGAAGGTTTATCAACGGCTCACGGTAGCGGATCCACAAGTGTACGAGCCGTATTTAGTACGAGCATGCAATAACCTTTCATTCTTATTTCTCGCTCAGGGTAATTTTGAAGAAGCTGAACGGTATGCCCGTGAGGGAGCAAAATATGATTCTACTCATCATACCATTTATACAAATCTTGCGGCATCCCTTCTTTTTCAAGGTCGATATGCCGAGGCGGAAGAGATATACCTGCGATACAAGGAAGAGCTAAAAGAGGACTTTCTCTCGGATTTCGAAGATTTCTATCAACGGGGAATTATTCCCCCGGAACGGGAAGACGATGTGGAACGGATAAAAAAGCTGTTGTCGAAATAGGCAGAGACATACATTCGGTCGGGATCGCTGCGGGTGCGGATTAGGGAGTATAACGCATCATTGGATAAACGAGCCGAGTCGCTTGTATACTATACAGAAAAATAGAATTCGGATATGGAAACAAAGAAAAACACACGTTTGTTGTCATTGGATACCCTTCGGGGATTCGATATGCTTTTTATTATGGGTTTCGCCCCGTTGGTAGTCGCCTTGAATGCCTTGCACCCGACGGCGGTGGGCGATGTCATAGCGGGGCACATGCGGCACGTCCCGTGGGACGGGTTTACCCAACACGATATGATATTCCCTCTGTTCTTGTTTATCGCAGGTATATCTTTCCCGTTTTCATTGGCCAAGCAAAGGGGGAGCGGATCGAGCGACAAACACATTTACCTGAGGGTTCTCCGCCGGGGTGTCACCCTCGTTTTGCTGGGATTCTTGTATAACGGATTCTTACAGTTGAATTTCCCCGATGTGCGTTTGGCAAGCGTTTTGGGGCGTATCGGGCTGGCGTGGATGTTCGGGGCTTTCATTTACATGAGTTTGAAAAAGTCGGTACAATATGGTTTGATTGTCTTTATCTTGGTGGGTTATTGGTTGCTGTTGGCTTTTGTGCCGGCTCCCGATGCTGCGGGGGCTTCCCCTCTTTCTATCGAAGGGAATCTGGTCGGATATATCGATCGGCATTGTTTGCCGGGGAAATTGATATACGGTAATTTCGACCCGGAGGGTTTACTGAGCACGCTTCCGGCGATAGTCACGGCATTATTGGGAATTTATGCGGGGGAAATCGTCCGTTCCACCCGCTTGGGAAGCGGAGAGAGAAAGAGTTTGCTGTTGTCGGGAATCGGGGTTGTGTTGGTCGCCATAGGGCTGGTTTGGAATACCGTATTCCCGATTAACAAAATGCTTTGGAGCAGTTCGTTTACCTGTTTCGTGGGAGGACTTTCGTTCTTGTTGTTCGCTTTGTTCTATTATATCGTCGATGTGAAAGGGTGGAAATCGTGGACTCTCTTTTTCCGAGTGATAGGACTAAATTCGATAACGATTTATCTGGCGCAGCAGGTGGTAGGATTTTCTCACATGAATAAGTTTTTGTTCGGAGGTATATCCCAATGGGTGGGAGAATGTGCCGGTGAGCCTGCCGGTGCGGTCGTCCTTCGTGCAGGATATGTCGCTTGTTGCTGGTTCTTCCTTTATTTTCTGTATCGGAAAAATATTTTCCTGAAAGTATAGTTTGTCGGTGGTGAACTCGTTCCATCTCATCTACGATGAGCAGGGGGGGGAGAAGTCTTGTCTCTGTTGCTTTTACTGCTGGTATTTCTTTAACTCCTCCGTCCTACGCTATATTTTGTGTTGCAAAACACCCCGTAATGCTACGGGACACGGCAAGGGGAGGAGTATAGGAATCTTTCGATGGCATCGCTCTACTGTTTTTTCAATCCTTCTGTCCTGTGGGCATTCGTCCCATCTTATTTACGATGAGCAGGGGGAGGAGCCCTGCCTCTGCTCTTGCTGGTATTTCTTTAACCCCTCCGTCCTACGGCCACCTCCCCTATATTTTGTTTGTCAACAAAACGCAGGGGAGGAGTGTAGGAATCTTTCGATGGTATCGCTCTACTGTTTTTTCAGTCCTTCTGTCCTGTGAGTATTCGTCCCATCTCATCTACGATGAGCGGGGGAGAGGAGCCTTGCCTCTGTTGCTCTTATTGCTGGTATTTCTTTAACCCCCTCCGTCCCTACGTGCCACCTCCCCTATATTTTGCGTTGTAAAACACCCCGTAATGCTATGGGACACGGCAAGGGGAGGAGCGAAATGTTTCGAATGTTACAAGGTCTGGCGGGAGGGCTGTTTCAATAGAGAAGCATAAATCTTACTCGTCGTTTTAAGAGCTGACTTTTTGTTTTTCGAAACGCAGGGGAGAGGAGGAAACGGGGAGTGGCAGCGATGAAGAGGGGAATAGAAAAAAAATAAAAACGGTTTCTTACATTTTTTTAATTTCACAATTCCGGTCGAAAATGTTATCTTTGTTTCTCTTAAACAGGATTATTCATACGAATATAAAAGAAATATATCGTGGCCAAGGAAATTGTCGAAACTCCGCTGATGAAACAGTATATCGAGATGAAAGCCAAGCATCCCGATGCGATATTGCTTTTCAGGGTGGGAGACTTTTATGAAACGTTTTCGGACGATGCTTTGGTGGCATCGGAAATATTGGGGATTACATTGACTCGCCGGGCAAATGGAGCCGCCCAGTATGTGGAGTTGGCCGGTTTTCCCCATCATGCTCTCGATACTTACCTTCCCAAATTGGTGCGTGCCGGAAAACGGGTGGCTATTTGCGAACAGCTGGAAGACCCGAAACTGACAAAAAAATTGGTCAAGCGCGGCATTACGGAATTGGTAACACCGGGTGTGTCGATTAACGACAATATTCTCGATCACCGAGAGAATAATTTCTTGGCGGGTGTTCATTTCGGGAAAGGTAACAAAGTGGGTGTGGCTTTTCTCGATATATCGACGGGTGAGTTCTTGACCGCCGAGGGAGATTTCGACTATGTGGACAAGTTGTTGGGCAATTTCTCTCCGAAAGAGGTGCTGTTCGAACGCACGAAACGGAAATTGTTCGAGGAGCATTTCGGTTCCCGTTTTTTTACTTTCGAGTTGGACGATTGGGTTTATACCGAGGATGCCGCTTCGGATCGCTTATTACGTCACTTCGAGACGAAAAATCTCAAAGGTTTCGGAATTCACAATATGCCCAACGCCATTATCGCCGCGGGGTCTCTGCTTCATTATTTGGATATTACGCAGCATACGCAGATTTCGCACATTACATCGCTGTCTCGTATCGAGGAGGAGCGGTATGTGCGATTGGATAAATTCACGGTGCGGAGTCTCGAATTGCTTTCTCCGATGAACGAAGGGGGAAAGAGCCTGCTCGACGTGATAGACCGGACTGTCACCCCGATGGGGGCACGTATGCTCAAACGGTGGGTTGTCTTTCCGTTGAAAGATGTGAAGCCTATCGAGGATCGGTTGAACGGAGTGGAGTTCTTTTTCCGTCACCCCGAAGTTAGGGAGGTTATCGATCCGCAACTCGATACGATAGGCGATATGGAACGCCTCATTTCGAAAGTAGCGGTGGGGCGTATTTCGCCTCGCGAGGTGGTTCAGTTGAAGGTGGCATTGTCGGCGATAGAGCCTATCAAGGCTGTTTGCGAGCAGAGCGATGAACCTGTATTGCAACGTATCGGGGAGCAACTGAATTGCTGTACGATCATCAGGGACCGAATCGAGCATGAAATTAATCCCGATGCGCCCAATTTGGTGAATCGGGGAGGAATTATCCGCAAGGGGGTGAACGACGAACTCGACGAGTTGCGAGAAATTTCCTATTCGGGGAAAGACTATTTGTTGCACGTGCAGCAGCGCGAGAGTGAGAAAACGGGTATTCCCAGCTTGAAAATCGGGTATAACAACGTATTCGGGTATTACATCGAAGTGCGCAATACTCACAAGGACAAGGTTCCTTCCGATTGGATCAGAAAGCAGACGTTGGTGAGCGCAGAGCGTTATATCACCCAAGAGTTGAAAGAATACGAGGAGAAGATTTTGGGGGCAGAAGAGAAGATTCTTTCATTGGAAACGCAGTTGTTCAATGATTTGATTTTTGCATTGACGGAGTATATTCCTGCCATACAACTCGATTCCAATCTCATTGCGCGGCTCGACTGCTTGTTGTCGTTCGTGAAGTCGGCCGTGGAAAACCGGTATATTCGTCCCGAAGTAAACGATTCGCTGGTTATCGACATCAAGGAAGGACGTCACCCGGTTATCGAGAAACAGTTGCCACCGGGCGAACCCTACATCAGCAACAGTGTCGAGCTCGACAACGACAAGCAGCAAATCATGATGATAACGGGACCCAACATGGCCGGTAAATCGGCGTTGTTGCGCCAGACCGCTTTGATTGTTCTGATGGCTCAGATAGGAAGTTTCGTTCCGGCCGAGGCCGCTAAGATAGGGATTGTGGACAAGATTTTCACTCGTGTAGGGGCATCGGACAATATCTCGCTCGGCGAATCTACCTTTATGGTCGAGATGACCGAGGCAGCCGATATTCTCAACAATCTGTCGGAGCGGAGTTTGGTTCTGTTCGACGAGTTGGGACGGGGAACGAGTACTTACGACGGTATATCTATCGCGTGGGCTATTGTCGAGCACATACACGAACACCCCAAAGCTCGTGCCAAAACATTGTTCGCTACCCATTATCACGAGCTGAACGAAATGGAACGTACTTATAAACGCATTGTCAATTATAACGTTTCGGTAAAAGAGGTCGACAACAAGGTGATATTCTTGCGGAAATTGGTACGCGGCGGGAGTGAGCACAGTTTCGGTATCCATGTGGCGAAGCTGGCCGGTATGCCCCAGAGCATCGTCAAGCGGGCCAACCAGATTTTGAAACAGTTGGAGTCGGAGAACCGCCAGAACGGTATAATGGGTATCCCAAAGCCTACCGCCGAAATCGCTTCGTCGAGAGGCGGCATGCAGTTGAGTTTTTTCCAACTGGACGATCCTGTGCTTTCACAGGTTCGGGACGAAATTTTACAGGTCGATATCAATAACCTTACACCGGTAGAAGCATTGAATAAACTGAACGAAATACGAAAAATAATCACCGGGAAATAGAACGGTTTGTTTATGATGAAGAGAAGCGATTTTGAAATTATGGCGCCGGTGGGTTCGTACGATTCTTTGACGGCGGCTATACAGGGAGGGGCCGATTCGGTGTACTTCGGTATCGAGGGGCTGAATATGCGAGCCCGTTCGTCGAATAATTTTACGATAGACGATTTACACGAGATCGTGCGTATTTGTAACGAGCATCACATAAAGAGTTATCTGACGGTCAATACCGTTATCTACGACGAAGATATACCTCTGTTACATCGTATTATCGATGCGGCGAAGGAGGCCGGGCTCTCGGCTATTATCGCCAGCGATGTGGCGGCTATGACCTATGCCCGCGAGATAGGGGTAGAGGTGCATTTGTCGACCCAGCTGAATATTTCCAATACCGAGGCGTTGCGATTCTATGCCCGTTTTGCCGATGTGGTGGTGCTGGCCCGGGAGTTGAATATGGAACAGGTAACCCGTATTCACGAAGCTATTTTGCGGGATCGTATCGTGGGGCCGGGCGGAGAACCGGTACGTATAGAGATGTTCTGTCACGGGGCATTGTGCATGGCTGTGTCCGGCAAATGTTATTTGAGCCTTCACGAAATGAATGCTTCGGCGAATCGGGGGGCTTGTATGCAGATTTGCCGCCGTTCATACGAAGTGAAAGACAAGGAGACCGGTAACGAGTTGGAAGTGGACAACGCTTACATCATGTCGCCGAAGGACTTGAAAACGATACATTTCCTGAACAAACTGATCGATTCGGGGGTGCGGGTATTTAAAATCGAGGGTCGCGCAAGGGGACCGGAATATGTGCGTACGGTCGTTTCGTGTTACAACGAGGCCATCGAGTCTTATTTGAACGACGACTTTACCGACGAGAAGATTGCACTGTGGGACGAACGACTCGCTACCGTCTTTAATCGAGGGTTCTGGAACGGATATTATTTAGGTCAGCGCTTGGGCGAATGGACTCATAATTATGGCTCGGGAGCCACGAAACGAAAGATATATATAGGCAAGGGTGTGAAGTATTTTTCCAACCTCGGTGTGGCCGAATTTCTCATGGAGAGCGGTTCGTTGAGCGTGGGAGACGAGATACTCGTCACCGGCCCGACGACCGGTGCGCTTATCCGCAAGGTGGAAGAGATACGAGTCGATTTGAAACCGGTACAAAAGACGGTAAAAGGAGAGCGGTTCTCGATGCGTATCGATGAGAAGATACGACCGTCGGATAAATTATTTAAATGGGTGGATAGTTCGGAACTTAATACAAAATAAAGATGTTCATGAAACGGGCGATAGTTATACTTTGTGGAATCGTATGCACCGGACAGCTTTTGGCCGCCAAGCCGGGAATCCCGGCTTATAACGATGACAGGGCTTTGATAGATAGGGGAATCTTTCTCTTTCAAGAGAAGAACTACGCGGGTTGTGCCGATGTGATGAAAGAGGCTTGTGAAGGCGATTTGTCGCCTGAGCAGCGGGAAACGGCCGACTGGTATATCGCTCTTTCGGAAGCCCGCAATTATTCGCCGCAGGCTGTACGGCGGTTAACGGATTTTTTGCGAAATTATCCGGATTCTAAACATACTTTGCAGGCTCGGTTGGCATTGGCCGATTATTATTACGACAGCCAAGATTATGCAAAAGCCTTGAAAACCTATCAGACGGTAAATGTGAGTCTGTTGACCGGCGACGAGGAGGACCGGTGGGGATATCGCACGGCATGTTCTTTGTTGAAGACCGGTAATCCCGATGCGGCGAAACCGCTGTTTCAGCTTCTAATCGGGAAAGAGAGATTTCGGACAGGAGCCACGTTCTACCTTTCGTATATACAGATGAACGAGGGAGACGATAGAGCCGCTTTAAGCGGATTTTCGAAAGTGGCGGACGACAGGAGTTTCGGATATGCCGCACGGCTGCACATGTTGCAGATTTATTTCGGGCAAAAACGTTTCGCACAGGTATTGTCCGAGGGTAAAGCGTTGTTGTCCCGTCCGTCTTCTGATGCCGACTTATACACCGAGCTTCTTCGGTTGCTCGGCGAAAGCGCTTATCAAGAAGGAGACGATAAAGCGGCGACGGAATATTTGGAAAGGTATTTGCAACGATGTCGCAAACCCGAACGCTCTTCTCTTTATGTCATGGGTGTCATGGCCTATCGCCGGGGAGAAGATAGCGAGGCGATCGATTATTTGGGGCGTGTGACCGGCGTGGACGATGCTCTTTCTCAAAATGCTTATCTTTATATCGGGCAAGCCTATTTGCGAGCGGGAGATAAAAATAATGCCCGCATGGCGTTCGAGATGGCTTCACAAGGGAATTACGACCGTCAGGTTCGGGAAACGGCGCTTTACAACTATGCGCTCTGCCTGTATGATCGCACGGCTTCGCCTTTCGATAACTCGGTGGGTGTGTTCGAACGTTTCTTGAACGAGTTTCCCGGTTCTCGCTATGCCGACAAGATTAACGACTATTTGGTAGAAGTTTACATGACGACCCGTAATTATCGGTCGGCACTGGCGTCTATCGATAAAATACGGAAGCCCGACGGGAAAATACTCGCCGCCAAGCAGCGCATTCTTTTCCAGTTGGGGACGGAGGCTTTCACCAATGCCCGTATCGCCGATGCCGAAAGTTTGTTTAGCCGGGCGATCGCTGTGGGAAACTATGATACCGATATACGGGGTAAGGCTGCGTTTTGGCTCGCCGAGTGCCAATATCGTCGGGAACAATACGACATCGCTGCCCGGAATTATTCGGCATATCTTTCTTCCAGCAAGGACAAGCGGAGCGAAATGTATTCGCTGGCTTGGTACGATTGGGCCTACTGTCAATTCAAACAGCATAACTTCTCGCAAGCCCTCGACGGTTTTTCCCGGTATGTCTCTGTACAGACCGGAGGAAATCGAAGCATGCTTGCCGATGCCTATTCCCGGATAGGCGATTGCTATTATTACGCCCGTCGGTTCGCCGATGCCGAGCAGTATTATGCCCGGGCCCAAGAGACCGATGTCGCGAACGGAGATTATGCCCTTTTTCAAAAAGCTTTCATGGCGGGATTGCAGAGGAATCACGAACGCAAAATAGAGTTGTTGGACAAATTGATTGTAGATTATCCCCGTTCGGGGTATCTGGCGAACGCATGGTTCGAAAAGGGACAGGCTTATACGATATTGAATAGGAATAACGATGCTATCGTATGTTACAAACAGTTAATCGCCGATTATCCCCAGAGCGCGATTGCCCGCAAGGGAGGTTTGCAGTTGGGTATGGTCTATTTCAATAACGGGCAGACAGACAAATCGGTGGCTGCTTACCAGCAAGTGATAGAGCGTTATCCGACCAGCGAGGAGGCTCGCATAGCGGTCGCCGACCTCAAATCGGTATATGTAGAGAAAGATGCAGTCGATGCCTACGCTAACTATCTGAATAGCGTGGGACGGTCGGAGCAGGCCCCTGTGAGCGAATTGGATTCTTTGTCGTATATGGCAGCCGAGCGCACTTATATGACGGGGAAAGGTATCGCTTCGTTGGAGAAGTATGTACGAAATTATCCGTCGGGCGCGTTTTTGATTCCGGCTAATTACTATATCGGGAAAGTATCGTTTGCAGCGAAAGACTACGACAAAGCTCTTCCAGCGTTCGACTATGTGGTGACGAACAGTCCCGACGGCGAGTTTGCCGAAGAAGCATTGGCCCGCAAATGCGAGATACTTTATTTGAAAGCTCGTTATGACGAGGCTTTTGCCGGATTCAAGGAGTTGGAGAAGAAAGCGACTGTCGGCGAGAACAAACAGGCCGCCCGGTTGGGTATGCTTCGTATTGCCCGGAATAAGCGGCAATATGGCGAGGTGGTAACGGTTGCCGACAAGTTGTTGAGCGAAAGCAAACTTTCTCCCGATTTGCGGCAAGAGATTTTGTTTGCTCGTGCCGATGCCTATTTCCATACGGGAAAGGGAGAAAATGCGGCCGATGACTGGCGGGAGCTTTCGAAAGATACCCGTTCGATTTACGGGGCGCAAAGTGCCTATTTATTGGCCCAATATCAATTCGACAACAAAGCGATCGATACGGCCGAAAAGACGCTGAATACTTTTATCGACAAAGGTACTCCCCACAATTATTGGTTGGCTCGGGCATTCTTGCTCATGGCCGACATTTATGAAAAACGGGGCGAGACTTTCCAAGCCCGTCAATATTTGCAAAGTTTGCGGAATAACTATCCGGCCAGCGACGACGATATTATTTCCCGGATAGACAAGAAGTTGAGCAAGCTGGGACAAACAGAGTAGTTGAACGATACAATATGTATGGCTTATGAAACGGTTTTCTTTTTTAATCATATCGGTTTTCCCATTCTTCCTGTCGGCACAGGTACGTTCCGATTCGTTGCGGCGGGAAGTAACCATAGAAAAAGATTTTACACCTATCGTGCGCGATGCGTCTAAAATCAATACATTGCCCGAAGTGGAAGCACCGACGGTAACCAAACAATCTATACGGTATAGCGACTGGAATAGTCCGGCTCCCCTCGAACCTTGCGCTGTCTTGTTGGCTCCCGGCGGTTTCGGAGAAAAAACCGAAGAAAACCAATCGAGGGGATACGTGGATTTCGGGATAGGCAATTACCTGAATATGGTCGGGAATGCCGGTTATCGTATTTTGCAGAATGACAAAGACAAGTTGGGTGTGTGGTTGCAACATCGCTCTACTTGCGGAACGGTGGATTACAATCAATCGTTAACGGAGGACTATCCCGACTCGAAGAAGATGCACCGGCTCGAAGAGCGAGTGGTCGCCAATTATCTTCACTCCTTCGGGAAGCTGGATTTGGGAATAAGCGGCGGTTATCGTTACGACTCCTTCAACTATTACGGATTGCGATACTCCGGTTTGACGGGAATATCTTCGCCTAACCAAGAGATAAACCGGTTCTTCTTGAAAAGCCATATAGCCTCGACTGCCGGAGAGTCGGACCTACTTTATAAAGTTTCATTGGCATATTACCGGTACGGGTATCACCGGGGATATTTACAAGGTGAAAAAGGGGCTGCCGAGAATTTAGTAAATGCAGACTTTACACTGTCTGCGCCGATCGACAGACGTAGCTCTATTTCTTTGGACGGTTCTTTCGATTATGTGGGTTACAGCCGGTTGCAGTCGGCAGCGAATTACGGTATGATTTCATTGAATCCCCGGTATGACTGGCGGAATGAACACGTGGCTTTTGCTATGGGTGTCAAGGCCGATGTTTCTTTCAACAACGGAACTATTTTGCGATTCTCTCCCGATGTTCGATTCGATTGGACGATAGTTCCCGATGTACAGTTTTATACGGCTTTTACGGGCGGGAAGAAACTGAATACGTGGCGAAGTGTTTCGGCCTATACGCTCTACTTCAATCCGTCGACACAGGTAGATAATACGTATGTGCCGTTGGATGCCTCATTGGGAATACGTATTAACGCATTGCCCGGATTTTCCGTAGGGCTTTCGGGCGGTTATGAAATTTGTAAAAAGGCGTTGTTCCTTTTGCCCGAAGATTTGAACGGAGAGTTTACAGGTGTGTCGCGTTTTTGGGGTATCGATGCCAATGCTTTGAAAGCAGAGCTCGATGTATCTTATCGTTACGGTACGAAATTGGAGGCTTCGGCGAAGGTCGGGTATCACCGATGGAAGACCGCCGATGGGGGGGAGACGATTTCGTATAACCGTCCGCAGTGGGAAGGAGGAG
>OBWY01001293.1_pt1 | contig 15381 bp, 10 predicted proteins | sample 1538081 | NCBI WGS metagenome assembly OBWY01 (sample SAMEA2580089, study PRJEB22360) | human gut metagenome | biome: human gut; feature: human-associated habitat; material: faeces | place: Denmark | collected 2008/2010
GGAATTTGAGGCCTGTGCTAAGACCTACAGGGCCTGGCGAAAAGAAATCCTGAATGCCTTTAAATACGGGCTGACAAATGGTCCCACAGAAGGATTTAACAACAAGATAAAGGTATTAAAACGGAGCAGCTACGGAATCCGGAATTTCAAACGGTTCCGAACCCGGATACTTCACTGTACATCATAGGATAAAAAGGTCGGTAATGCGGAGGCTTATTTGGCATGCCCAAAATCAGTAAAACCTGGAACTAAACATAAAAAGGGCCCTTTTCATAGAATTGGGGCGGGATTTTAACAAATCCCATCCCAACTATTGACAAAGAGCCTATAAAAATAATCTTGGTTTCTGTATAACAAAAAAGTCAGGACAAAACAAATGCAAATCTGCATCTATTTTGTCCTAACAATTGTGATGGAGCAGACGGGAGTTGAACCCGTGTCCAAAAACCAATTCCCTGTTCTTCTACTATCATAGTCCGTTCTTTGACATTCCCTCTATCCTGCGGAAACGAACATCCTCAGAACTTCAGTAGTCCCTGATACGACTAGCGGTCCGGAACCCTCCCACTATCGTTTCTCACATAGTCGATGCCAGATTCTTAAAGTGTGAGTGCTCTAAGGCTGACAACAGCCGAATTAGGCTGCGTAAGCTAATTTATTATTGTTAGCGTTTAATTTTAAGTTTGCCATTTAACGCATCGCATGCGGATAGCTTCACCAGCTGCATGATCCCTGTCGAAACCGGTACTGCCCCGTTTAACGGGTTTTATGCCTCATTATCATATCACTAACCGTATCGTCTGTCAATGGGGCCGGCCCGCAATTTTTTGCTATTTCCTGCCTGTAATACATCTATTCTCTGCCTTTTAATGACAGCCCACAACTCACATCCTTTTTTTGAGCCGGTTACCCGCCGCCTGCCAATGAGCTGTCATATTAAATTTCTGCTTCTGTCCAACGGTTTCTAGCTGTTTCTTGCCTTAAACTCGCGCTCAATCTCGCGCTTTGCATCTTTTTTTGCTATATCATCCCTCTTATCGTAGAGCTTTTTACCTCTTGCCAGTCCAATCTCCACCTTTACCAGACTGCCTTTGAAATAGACCTGTAGCGGGACCAGGGTATAGCCCTTTTCCTTTATCTTGGCCTGCAGCTTCCTGATTTCCAGCTTGTGCAGCAGCAGTTTCCTGCTGCGCAGCGGATCTTTATTGAAAATGTTGCCTTTTTCATAAGGACTGATATGCATACCGTAAACATAGACCTGGTTGTTCTCAATCTTAATAAAAGATTCCTTGATACTGCATTTACCCATACGGAGCGACTTTACCTCCGTACCAAACAGCTCAATTCCCGCCTCGTATTTTTCATCAATAAAGTAATCGTGGTATGCTTTCTTATTATTGGCAATTAATTTTACGCTCTCTTTTCCCATTTTGTTTCTTATCCTCCTGTTTTATTCCGCTATCTTGCCGTGTTTATATTGCCGGCCGGAATAAAGTCGATGGTCTTTGCAAAACGGTCGCAGCCTGTTACCTGCACCCGAATTGGCTGACCTAATTTATAAGTCCTTCTTGTCATCTCACCGATCAGTTCGTAATGGAGTTCATCGAAAAGATAGTAATCGTCGCGCAGCTCATGGATATGCACCAGCCCCTCCACTGTATTCGGCAGCTCAACATAGAAACCCCAGTTTGTCACGCTGGAGATGACGCCTTCAAACTCTTCTCCGATGAACTGTTCCATATACTGGACTTTCTTCATCTTATCAGTCTCCCGCTCCGCCTCGTCCGCCCTCCGCTCAAGGGCCGACGTTTTGACCGATACCTCGGGAAGAATCTTTTCGTAATGAGACACTCGTTTTCCATCCATCTTTCCGTTCAGGCATTCCTTGATAATGCGGTGTATCTGAAGATCCGGGTACCGTCTGATAGGGGAAGTGAAATGAGTATAATATTTTGTCGCCAGGCCAAAATGCCCCGAATTCTGGGTAGTATATTTTGCCTGCTTCATGGAGCGCAGGGTCAGGCGGCTGATAAGAGCCTCCTCCGGCGTGCCTTCCACCTTATCAAGCAGCTTTTGCAGCTCCTTCGGATGCACCTCCCCACCGGGCATGCGGATTGTATAACCAAAATTATTGATGAATGTCCCCAGCTTCTTCATCTTTTCCTCATCAGGATTGTCATGTGTCCTGTAAAGGAACGGAATTTCCTGCCAGAAGTAATCCTCTGCCACCGTCTCGTTCGCGAGCAGCATAAAATCCTCAATCAGGCGGGTAGCCGCATTTCTGTCATAGGGTTTGATTTCGACAGGCCGGCCCTTCTCATCCAGTACGATCTTACTCTCCGGAAAATCGAAATCAATGGAACCGCGGCTGTGGCGTTTCTTCCTCAGAATATCGGCCAGTTCCTTCATCAGCTCAAACATACCGGTAAAGCCCTCATATTCCTTCATCGCTTCCGGATCATGCTCCGTAATCACTGCATTGACCGCCGTATATGTCATCCGCCTGTCTACACGGATTACTGTCTCGGCAATCTCATGTCCGGTTACAGTTCCCTTCTCATCGATATCCATCAGACAGCTGAGCGCAAGCCGGTCCTCTCCCTGGTTCAGGGAACAGATACCGTTGGACAGCTTATGGGGGAGCATCGGAATCACGCGGTCGGTCAGATACACGCTGGTTCCTCTCTTGAGCGCTTCCTCGTCTAGTGGACTGTGTTCTCTGACGTAGTGGGTGACATCGGCGATATGGACACCCAGTTCATATCCGCCCTGCGTTTTTTTAATTGTAATCGCATCATCCAGATCCTTTGCCTCCTCCCCGTCGATTGTGACGGTCTGAAGTTCTCTCAGATCCTTTCTTCCCGCCAGCTCCTCCGGCAGCACTTGATCCGGAATCCTCTTTAACTGTTCCGTCACTGCTTCCGGGAACTCCTCCGGCAGATTATAGGCCCGCACAATGGACAGGATATCAATCCCCGGATCGTTGATATGCCCCAGAATCTCTGTGATAACACCCTCAGGCTTCTTTCCCTTACCGTCACCGAAATCTTTAATTCTGACAACCACTTTATGGCCGGTCACCGCTCCCGCGTCACACCCCTGGGGAATAAAAATGTCCTTTGAAACTTTCTGGTTATCCGGAATCACAAAACCGAATCCCTTGCTCTTTTCATAGATACCGACCAGATTATCATTGGCATGTTCCAGAACACGGACAACACAGCCTTCCGCCCGTTTCCCGTTATCTTCCTCCTCGATGACAATCTGCACCTTATCGCCATGCATGGCGCCGCCCGTCCTGTCACCGGGAATGAAGACATCCTTTTCTCTGCCTTCTACCGACACAAAGCCAAATCCCTTGGAGTGGCCGGTAAAAATGCCCGTCAGGGCAAATGTTTCCGGCCTGCCGAGTTTTCCTTTCGCGGACAGGCTGATCTGGCCTTCCTTTAACAGCGCATCCAGCACAGACTTAAGTTCCCTTCTCTGTTCCTTCGGTATATCGAGAAGTATTGCCAGTTCCTTCATCTTCATGGGGACGTAGGCTTTGTCATTCATCAGTGCCAGAATCATCTGCTTTCTTCTCAGAAATTCCTCATCCTTTTCAGGCTCAAAATACTCCCTGCCCCCGGACTTTTCTCGGTTCTTCGTATCTGCTGGCACACTTCCCGTCCTCTCCCGCCCTCTGTCTTTCTCAGTGCGGGAACTGATACGCTCTGTGTGTTTCTTCGGCTTTTTTCCGGGTTTTAATTTCTTTTTAATTTTATCCTTGATTTTCAATTTAATTCTCCATTAGTTTTCTTTTTCTTATTATGCAGGAAATTCTCCGGTTACATGCAAAAAAATACAAAATTTCCTTTCCTGTAAAGAAAAAACACCCCTGCTGCCAGGAGTGTCCGGATTACAATACTTTCAGGTTCAATATAAATGCAAGCACCAGCCAGAGAAATGCACCATATTTTGTCATCTTCTCCAACTTGCCTTCCATGGAACGGCTCTTATTCTTTCCCCAGTAGCTGTCTGCCATACCGCTGATGGAACCGGACAGGCCTGCGGATTTACCTTCCTGAAGTAAGATTACTACTGATAAAAATAAGCAAATCGCAACGAATAAAAAGGTGAGAATACCTCTTATCATTTTAGCACCTCCTATAGTCAAACAACTGTATCATACCATATTTTTTCCTGAAAGACAACCATTTGTTTGAAATATATATTTTGTCGTGAAGGCAGGTACCGGCGTCATCCCCAACTGCTTATCACAGTTCTCTAAAAGGCGCTCATATTACGGTAAACAGGTTCTCCCTCTAAAATTGTCATTACAGGAATAATCAGCTCGTTTCCTCTGACCTCTTTTCCCTTGACATCCACAAACACAATGTCCTTCTGTCTTCTCTCTAAAACTGCAATATTGGCAAAGGCGCCTGTTTTAAGGCAGCCGATTTTTCCTTCCATGCCCATCTGTTTTGCAGGTTCCGTTGTACAGCACGAAAGCACTTTTTCAAAAGACAGTCCGAGTCCCAGAAATCGTGACATCAGGTAAGGCAGGGAAACTGCCGGTTCAAAATGATGGGTGTTTTTTGTAAAATCTCCGGAAATTATATTTGGCTCAATCCCTGCCTGAATAGCTTTTCCTGCGCATTCGTGTCCAAAATGTCCTTTTCCGCATGCAGATTCCAGGATAATGCCTTTTTGAACCGCCCGTTTCATTTCCTCTGAAACACTTCCATCCTCCAATATTCCTTTTTGAGGTGTATAGACATGGCAAAAAATATCCCCTGGCCGCAAGATATCAATCAGCCCGCTTAATTCCCCTTGAAAATTCGGCATATGAACCGATAACGGAAGTCCGCAGCGCTTTGCGATTTCAATTCCCCGCCGCAGCGCATCAAAGCTGGTGGTTTGACTGTCCGTTGCAATCTCTGCGCTGATTCTAAGCTTAAGGCCGGCAATCAGATCGGAATATCGTTTGCATATCCTAAGTATTTTTTGCTCATTAAAATACTTTGGATTTATATTTTCATTGTGATCTCCGAGACAGCTGAGTCCCTCTGAGGCCAGGTTTAAATAGAGCTTCACATTTCTGCGCTCACGCTCGCTCAATAAGTGGATAAAGCTCTCTATATTGGAGTCACCTGCGCTGCCCGCATCGACTGCGTTTGTGACGCCATCTGAGAGGTACCGGTAAAACTCCAGCGCCGTATTCGTCCCACCATGGTAAAAATGCGCATGGAAATCAATCAATCCCGGAGTGACGGCAAGTCCGGTTACATCCACTGTCTGGGACGCTTCCTCCTCTATCTTCCCGACACCTGTGATTCGTCCATCCTGTATCGCCACATCTCCTCTTTGTCCTGCATATCCGTTCGGAGGATCAAAGAGATATCCATTTTTTAAAATCAGATCCTGCATATTTCCCCTCTCTCACCCTGTTTTATTTCAGTGCGTCCTGATTCTGTACCGGACGGGAACTTTTCCCGGATAAAATATCACTTAATTTCCGCTCCGGATGCCAGAAGCAGACCCGCGCGATAATCAAAAACACTACTAAAAGAGCCACACTGATACCTAAAATAGTCCATTTTGAAGCCGCAAAAGCAAATGCCGGCATAAACATAATATATGGAAGCGACCATGGATAACAAAGCGCTGCTGATGCTGCTGCCGATTCCTGTCCACTTGTCTTAAATTCCGGGTCAACTACCCTTAAAAGCATCAGTCCGGTTGCCAGGACACCGCTCTCCAGGCCATAGCTACCAAGCGCACGCTCGAACCAGTCCTCATCGAAGACTTTCCATGAAAAATAAAAGTTTACAAATAAATTTACCAGAACAACGACCGCGATCGTCACTACCATCGGAACCAGATAAAGTGCAAACACCTTTATCGAAAGTGTTGCAATCGCCGAGCATACAAGGAAATCAAGCGCCACTCCTGAAATACGGCTGATTGTCGCTCTGTCAATATAATCTCCAATCCCCATTTTTTTCATCACAAACGAGAGGAACGCGCCGCTGACCATTGCACAGGCAAATTCAGGTACATTGCTGAGAATCGGATGAATCGCAACTAATCCGACAGACAGTCCGTGGGCCATCAGCAGAATGATTCCGACAAAAGCAAGCTGCAGGGCCAGCGGATCCAGCGCATCATTGTAGGTTACGCCTGAACCGATAGAGCGTCTTTCTTCTTTCGGTACGATTCCCTCTTTAATTGAACGGGAAATATCCTGCGGTTTGGAAACGAGCTTCGCATACCCTCTTCGAACCCCGATGTTAATGATAAGCATACCTATAATAATACCGGACAGCAGACCGGCCGTTGCCATTGTATTCGATACCGATACACCATCAGCCCACCCGGCTGCTTCCAGCGCCGCTCCGGCTGCATTGGCCGTTCCGTGGCCCCCATGAAAGCCAAATACCGGCGTCAGGCCAAATGCCAGCGGAAGGTCCGTATAGAACGTCATCATTATGATGGTTACGATAAGTCCGGCCACAACCTGCGCCTGATGGGCAATACCGCCCACCGTAACGGCAGATAATGCTGTCTTTCCAAAATTTTTATTCTGTGCCGAACCAAAAAATGATACGCCCAGTACAATATTTACCAGCATTCCCGGCCATTTTGATATCGTGCCTCCGATAGGAAGGCTGAAAGGTGCAAAGGAACCGAGGATCTGCGGCCCCAGCATCAAGCCGCAGAATCCTCCCAACAGCGAAGCCGGTATGTAAAGATTCTGCAGAAAGCGTACCTTCTTCCTGAGGAAAACACCTAACAGCAGCAAAATACTCAAAATCCCCAAATCATATAAAACCCTTGCAATCTCACTCATTCCCATTCTCCCTTCGTACTTTCATCATCTGAAATATTTCTTGTTTACAATATGTTCCGGTTCCTCTCCCTCTGATAATCTCAGGATATCATTTACCAGCATTGGAATTATAATATCTCCCAAATCAGCCGTTCCGCCTCCGATATGGGGAGTCACAATAATGTTCGGATTGTGAAGCAGTTCGTCCTGTGCGGACAGCGGTTCCCGCTCTACAACATCCAGACCGGCGCCGGATAACATTCCGGTACGCACCGCTTTTTCCAGAGCCACATCATCTACAAGGCCTCCCCGGGCCGTGTTAATTAAAATTGCCCCCTCTTTCATTTTTTTAATTTGTTCTTCCCCAATCATATGACGCGTCTCATCAACAAGCGGCACATGAAGAGTTACGATATCAGACGTTTGCAGCAGCTCGTCCAATGACAGATATGTCATCTTCCACTGTTCTTCCATCTCCTGCGGAAGCCGGACCGCATCATAATACTGAACCGAAGCGCCAAATGCCTGCACCTTCGCCGCAACCTGACGGCCAATGTTTCCGCCGCCGATAATGCCGACCCGTTTCTGATTCAGACAGTATGACTGGTTCAAAAATGTGTTCTTGCTCCAGATTCCGTTCTTCAAAGACTCCATATGGCACTGCAGTTTACGCCCCAGCGCCAGCATCAGCATCACTGTCAGTTCCGATACCGCATTTGCATTTGCCCCCGGCGTATTGGTTACCGGAATGCCTCTTTTTCCCGCTTCCTCTATATCAACAGAATCAAATCCGGCTCCCCAGCGCAGGATCATTTTTAACTTCGGATTCCTTTCAAACACCTCTTTCGGCGCCTTAAAAATCCGGAGGATGATAATTTCGGCATCCGTAACCGCATCAAATTGACTTTGTTCATTTACCTCCTCCAGCTCAAACTTCTGTTCCGGCAGGAGTTTTCTTAACTTTTCGTATGTCTGTTCCGGATAATTTCCCGCTAAAATAACTTTTATCATATCAGGCTCCTCCTTTTATCTGAGCGGCAATCGTCCGAATCATTTCTTCCGACGGCGCTTTCTGATCCTGCTTTGATACTTCAACAATCAAACGGAACAGATTGACATCCATTTCTTCTGAAATCTCCCGGAACCGTTTCACGAAACTGGAGTGGCAGCCGGAAAGACCCAGTGTCAAATCAAGAGGCGTCACAGGGTTATGATAATCATATCCCGCCATGGCCGGCTGCAGACGCTGTTCGATAAAATCAAGCATCTGATACAGGTCTGTCTCCATCATCTGATCATAACGGTTCATGATTGCCACGCAAATCTCCGTCGCCAGATTTCCTGCGCTCCTTGCCATTCCCATCAGGCCGCAGTCCAGAATGTCAATACCGTTTTGATAGGCAGCAACCGCGTTGGCAGCCGATAAGCCCAGGTTGTTATGACAGTGAAAAGCAACCGGAATCGCTACTGCCTCCTTTAACTTTTTCGTATATTCCGCCACCTGATTTGGCAGCATGGTACCAGCCGAATCCATAATCGTTATCTGATCAAGGCCTGCGTCTTCCAGCTTTTTTCCTTCCTCCGCCAGTTCTTCCGGCGTCAAAAGATATGCTTTCATTTGAGAATAGAAAGCCTTTAATCCGGCGCTTTTTATGTCTTTGACTGCCTGAACGGCTATATCGGCATCCCCGGCGTCAGCTCCGACCCTCAGGAAGGATAAACCGCTCTCCTTTGCAAGCGTCACATTTTTTTCACGGTATCTCTTTGCATTTAAAAACATTCCGAGCTCGGAGCCTCTGTCCAGATATTTTTTTGCAATCTCCAGATAAGTTTCATCCGTCTCCGCCGCCGTGAATCCGGCTACCTCATATGCGCCGATGCCTCCTGCATTTCCAAATTCTATGATTGGCACACGGCATGCTGTCAGGCCATCTAACACCATATCCGTGATTTCCGCTGAAAACCCTTTTCCGACCACATTGGCGCCATCCCGCAGCGTGCAGTCCATTAATACGACTTTTTTCATGCTTCCCTCCTGTAATTACAGAATATTATATGTTTTTTCATTCTTTTTTCTCTATTTTTGTGATCATAATATCACCAAATTATGTCAATGTCTAACAGTATTATTTTCATATTTTCACAATATAAATATTGTGGTATCAGATACAAAAACCTGCCGCCACACAGCCCTTTTCCACCAGGCTGCCTGACGGCAGGTTTTATGCATTATCTTCTTATCCGTGTTCAGAGAGAAATGACAGCGGTACGGCCGGCACTCTTATCGGAGCTGCTCTTCAATCCTCAAAAGCTGGTTATATTTCGCCACACGATCGGAACGGCACGGCGCTCCGGTTTTAATCTGTCCGGAATTTACCGCTACTGCAATATCGGCTATGAAGGAATCCTCCGTCTCGCCCGAACGGTGGGAAATCACTGTGGTATATCCCGCTTTTTTCGCCATCTCTATGGCATCAAAGCTCTCTGTCAGCGTACCTATCTGGTTTACTTTGACAAGGATAGAGTTGGCCACACCCTCTTTGATTCCTCTGCTGAGCCTCTTGGTATTTGTAACGAAGAGATCGTCTCCCACCAGCTGAATCTTCTTACCGAGTTCATCCGTCAGCCGTTTCCAGCCCTCCCAGTCATCTTCCTGGAGGCCGTCCTCGATGGAACAGATGGGGAATTTGCCTATCAGTCTCTTATAATAGTCCACCATCTCCCCGGCCGTGCGCCGTATCTCCCGGCCGTTCATCGCAGTCTCACCCGGGAACAGGTACAGTCCGCTGGCCTCATCGTAAAGCTCGCTGGATGCGGCGTCGATGGCGATTTTAATGTCGTAGCCGGGATGATAACCGCTTTTCTCGACCGCCTTTACGATCGTCTCCAGCACTTCCTCGGCATTTTTAAGATTTGGGGCAAATCCTCCCTCGTCGCCGATAGCCGTACTGTATCCGCCCTCATTTAATACCTTTTTCAGTGTGTGGTAAATTTCCGAACACATTCTCAAACCTTCGGAAAAGCCGGATGCCCCGACAGGCATAATCATGAATTCCTGCAAATCCACCGTATTGTCCGCATGGCGGCCGCCGCTCAGGAAATTTCACAAAGGGACGCACCGCCGCGATGCCCCGATTCCTCCGAGATACCGGTACAGCGGGATATGAAGGCCTTCGGCCGCAGCTCTTGCAACGGCCATCGATACACCGAGAATCGCGTTGGCTCCCAGTTTTTCCTTGTTTTCCGTTCCGTCGGCATCTATCATAAGCCGGTCTATTTTTCTCTGCTCCAGCGCATTTTCAAACAGAACCGTCTCGCCGATTACATTGACGATATTGCCTGCGGCGGTGCTTACTCCAAGTCCATGATACCGTGTATCACGGTCCCTCAGTTCCACCGCTTCGAATTTACCGGTGGATGCCCCTGAGGGTACCGCCGCCCTGCCTACCGCTCCATTTTCCAGTGTTACTTCTGCTTCTATCGTAGGGTTCCCGCGGGAATCCAGAATCTCCCGCCCCTTGACACTGACTATCTCAAATTCATTATTCATTTCTAACCGCCTCCTGATTTACTTTCTTTCTGTAAGAATAGCCTTTTTTTCCCCATTTTATGCCTCCTGTAATTTCCAGAAAAAGGAACCGGTCTGCCGGCGAACTCTGCCTGGAATATTTCGTTGGAAAAAAACGGCGGGCATTAATTTCTGCCCGCCAATTCATATCTCGTTTTTTTCATCGATACTTCATATTTCCTGAAGGTTCCTCTTCCTCCTGTCTTTGCCGCGAACAGCGCTATATCGGCTTTCTCATATAATTCATCGAAACCGGTTCCCTGCTCCGGAGCCATGGCATAACCGGCTGAAACGGAAAATATCATTTTCCTTCCGTCATTCTCACAGCTCATAGCCATGTCCTCTATCATCTGTGTAATCTTCCTGTTCAAATCTTTCTCACAGATATTTTTACAGAGAACAAGGAATTCATCGCCTCCAATCCGGCAGATTATATCGTCTGCCCGGAAAAAGCTTTTCAGCTTTTTTGCATTGCCTGCGATAACCGAATCCCCGAACACATGGCCGAATACGTCGTTTACCAGCTTGAAATTATCTAAATCAAGCATAATCAGGGCCGCTGTCTGCCCATCCATACTGCTCAGGAAACTTTTGATTCTGGGTATCGCCGTCTGCCTGTTATAAAGGCCCGTCAGCGCATCCGTCTCCGCCATTCTGGTCAGACGTTCCTCCTGTTCGCGAAGCAGCTCCAGCGCTTTTCTATTGGCTCTGCTCTCAATCGCCGCATTCTTTTCCCTCGTAATATCGATATAGTAACCGACCGCCTTGACAGGTTTTCCTGAGCTGCTGCATATCGTCTCGCATACCACCCGGTACCACTTCCGGTTCTCCCCCTCCCGCTGTATCTCAAATTCACAGCTGAGTCCCGTATTGTCCCTGTTTTGATATACGCGGGAAATATAGCGAAGGAAATCTTCCCTGTGCTCCCCAGATACCACATTCCAGTTTTTTGCGGTTTCAGAAAAATGTTCGATCACCTGGATACTGACATTTTTTCCCAGTTCGGCGGCGCCGGCTGGTTTCGGCAGGCCGGATACCTGGCTCAGATACAGAATATTGTTTTCTATATCCCAGTCCAGACTGTTAATCCCTGCCTGACGCAGAATACTTTCCATCTTTTTTCTCACAAGCCACAATTCCTGTTCTTTTTCCTTGATATAAGTGACATCGGCGCAGATACAGAGATAGACAATTCCGTCCGCTCCTTCACTGATATATCTTGCATCCAGGCTTATCCAGGCAGGCGGTTCACCGGGCACCGTGATACAGGTGACATCCTGAAAGCTTTTTCTGCGGAGAACTGCCTGTTTCAGCCGCTCCTCCAGGCTTTCCGTTCCGTTTCCCGCCGCGTTTTCACTGACCCCGGCTGCAAACATGGCTCTGTATGCGGACTCTGTATAGGGCCAGCGGCTGAATAAACCTTTGGCGAGAACCTGGGAATATAGACAATCATTCCTGTATGTAAGCAGATAAACGGACTCCGGCATATGTTTCATAAGCAGTTTCATCTTATTGCGCAGTTCCACCGTCTCCGTGACGTCGAGTACCACTCCCTGAAGAAAAGTCTTGCCGCCGTACTCCATGTAGCGGCTCTGGTCAATTACCCATATATATCCATTCTTACCTAGCATTCTGTACTCCAGATCGTGGACTTCCTCACACTCCTTCAGATATTCAACCCCCTGGATTACGTTGCTCCGGTCATCCGGATGAACCATATTGATAAATTTGTCGTTAAATTTATCTTTAATTTCCTGTCTGGTATATCCGAAAATCCCCAGAAAACGGTTGCTGATATAAATAAAAGGAAAACCAGGTGATTTGGCACACCTGTGATATCCGCCCGGCATATCATTGTACATAAAATGCAGTTCCTGATTCTGGCGCAGAAGCGCCGCGTTTCTCTCCGAAAGCTGCTGCTGTACAAACATGGTTTCCGAAATATCGGTGCAGGCACTGACAATCGCCAAACGACCGTCCTCGGCGCGCACCACCTTTCCTTTGTCGAGCGTCCAGAACCAGGTTCCGTCCTTTTTCGGCATCCGATAGGTTGTCGTATATTCCAGTCCTGCGTAATATTCAGAGCCGATATCCTTTGCCACCTGTTCCCGGTCATCCGGGTGGATTGTGTTTAACACCAGCCCGCCGATCGCTTTGGACAATTCATCATAGGAATCATACCCCAGCAGTTTCACCATCTCATAGTTGGCAAAATAAAGCGGAAAACCTTCTTCACAGTATCCTCCAATCATTCCTCCCGGCGTCATCTGGGCAAAAATCGCTGCCGCCGCCCTCCTGTTTTCTTCCGCCAGCTTCATAAACGCCGTATTTCTGTCGGAGATATTAACGACGGCTGCCAAAGCCCTCTGGGAAGATTCAAGCTGCTGCTCCTTCCGCTTCTGCTGTGAGATATCGCTGACCGAACCGTAGAACAGCCTGTGTCCGTCCTGCTCTCTCAGGAAAAAGGCCCGAAGATGCATCCACATGATGCTGCCGTCGCCTTTCAGGTACCGCAGTTCCCCCTCCCCTCCCCGGAATCTGTCTTTGCAGGCAGCTCCAAAGATTTTAAAAAGCTCCTCCCTGTCTTCCTGGTAAACATCATTCACAACATTTTTATGCCGCTCTTCCAGCTCCACCGCGCTTGTCCCTGTGATTTTGCAGTACTGCTCATTTACCCTCAAAAGCTCCACCTGGTTTCCGGACATGTCATACAGGCCGAAGCCGCCAAGGATATTATTGAGCATAGTCTCACTGAAGATATCATCATGCACCAGCTCCCTGGCCTGTATCCGGTTAATGGCTTTTGCCGTTATTCCCCGGAAATCAATATTATCTTCATCCGCCAGGATGACCTCGCACTGCGGCGCAGGCATCGGACGGTAAAAATAATAACCCTGCCCGTAGATACAGCCCATATCCAGCAGAAGCTCTGCCTGTTCCCTGGTTTCCACTCCCTCCGCGATCATCCGAAGCTCCATAAATCTGGCCATATTGATGATTGTCTCCAGGATTCCCGTCCCCCTGCCCGGGCTTTGTTCATACATTTTAAGGAACTTCATATCGATTTTGAGCACATCCACCATGACGTCGTTCAGCATATTCAGGGAGGAGTATCCGCTTCCGAAATCATCCATGAATACCAGGAACCCGGCAGACCGCAGATTCTCTATTACGCCTGTAAAAATATCATACTGCTCCGCATAGGCGCTCTCCGTGATCTCTATTTCCAGCAGACTCGGATCCAGATTATATTTTGTCACCAGATTGCAAAAGCATTCCACAACATCAATCGTGTAAATGTCCACCCTTGAGACATTGACGGATACGGGAACCGGCTTTCTTCCGCTGTCTATCCAGCTTCGCAGCCTGATACAGACATTCTCCCAGATATGAAGGTCCAGGCTGGCAATTAAGCCGTTGCTTTCCAGAAGCGGAATAAACTCTCCCGGTGAGATCACCCCCCTCTCCGGATGGTTCCATCTGACCAGTGTCTCGAGCCCGACAATCTTTCCGTTCGTCATATTGCACTGCGGCTGAAGGTAAAAGGTAAATTCATCATTATTGAGCGCACGCTGCACTTCTGAAAGCAGGAGGTGATCCTCCTCCATCTTTTCAAGCATTCTACTGTCATACCGGCAGACACGGTGGGCATAATTGCCCTTTACCGAGGCCAGCGCGACCGTAGCTCTGTCGTACATCGTGCTGACCGGAATATTCTTATTTTCAATGGCGTACAGTCCAAATGCAGGAAGAAAACCGGCATTTTTACCGTACAGCTTCACAAACCCCATGATCTTATTCTGAAGTCGCTCAAGCATCTTTCCGTCATCCGGCAATATGATCACAAAATCGTCGCCCCCCATATAACCGGCGATTCCCCGGTTCTCATCCTGGGCTTTTTTCAAATGCTGGGCAATGTTAATTAAAAACCGGTCGCCCTCTGCTTCCCCGTACCACTGGTTAAATAATTTAAAATGTTCAATGTCAATAACCATCAGGCAGTAGCTCTTATCCTCAATCTCCCTGAGAAAACTCTCTGCCGTACGGAAGAACTCCGAACGGCGGTAAAGACCCGTCAGCGGATCCTTCCCGTCTGCATTTTTATCCTTTCCTGACAGCTCCTCTTCTTTCCGCATCTGTTCGTCTATGTCCTGGATAAAGCACATCAGGATCTTGTCGTCATGCTCTCCCTGGATAAGCGGCACTACGATCTGGATAACCCAGCAGTAGCTTCCGTCTGTTTTTAATTTACGCAGCCGTTTTTTAAGGATATGGTCCTCCCCCTCTTCCTGCAGACATGCCGCCATCCTGTCCAGGGACCAGAATTCCAGAAATTCCTCCCTGTCGTCAGGATGGATCATATGCGTGACTACCTCGTCCAGCATCGCCCCCAGAGAGCCCTCCTCTGCCGGTATCACATATTTCCCTGCCAGATGATAGAGAATTTTATACGTATCCCGGGTCAGGTTCAATTCAAACAATTCATCGTAAGCCGATATACTGGTAAGATTATAAAATAAATTCTTATTAACCTCGCGAATTCCGGTCGTGATAACCATGGTGCAGGCGCCATGGCCCGGCCATTCGATGTTTCCCCCGCTGACCTCCACCCATCTCTGGATCACCTTGTTATAAAGCACCCCGCTCTTCGCCTCATCCTTCGCAACCGGGCAGTCACGGCATGGCTCCTCTTCCCGGCAAAGCGCTTCGTAACATCGTTCCCCGCAGCACAGAAACGGAAATGTCTGCCTTATTTTGTCATTAAAGTATACGATTCGGTATTGATCATCTATAATATAAATTCCGGTATCTTCTTTGTTTGAAATTCTTCCCATAGCTTCCCCACCTTGTGTCTTTGCCGGCATACTTCGACAGCAATATTTACAAATAATTATAAACTTTTTATACCTGTTCCGTCAATATTTTCCACTTTTTTATCATATATAAGTAAAATTTTACAAATTTCGAAACTTGTTTTTTATTTGTATAGACGATAGCCGAA
>OBWY01001300.1_pt1 | contig 15323 bp, 16 predicted proteins | sample 1538081 | NCBI WGS metagenome assembly OBWY01 (sample SAMEA2580089, study PRJEB22360) | human gut metagenome | biome: human gut; feature: human-associated habitat; material: faeces | place: Denmark | collected 2008/2010
CCAAGGTTCCTGGTCGCAAACCGCCGGTTCTGCTGACCAAGGCCGGCGTGGCAGTTCTGCACCGCGGTGCCGTGATCGTCGACTGCGCGGCAAGCGAACTCGGCGGTAACGTCGAAGGTTCCACTGTCGGTACTCAGGTTACCGAGAACGGTGTGACTATCATTGGCGCTCCGTACTTGGCAAGCGGCGTTTCCACCACCGCATCCAACCTGCTGAGCCGCAACGTGGCCGACGTGCTTGCGCATTTCGTACGTGACGGCAAGCTGGCCATCGATTTGAACGAAGAGCTTGACAGCGCCATGGTCGTGGCTGGCCGTGGCGAGGAAACCAAGAAGGAAGGGGAGTAAGCAATGGATATCGTTGTTGCGATCACTCTGTTCGTCCTTGCGCTGCTCATCGGTGTTGAGGTTATCGGCAAGGTGCCGGCCACCTTGCACACTCCGTTGATGTCGGGCGCGAACTCGATTCATGGCATCGTCATCGCAGGCGTCGTCATCGTCGCCGCGCATGCCACCAGCCCGCTCGCTTGGGTGTTTATCTTCCTGGCTGCAGTGCTGGGCACGATGAACGTGGTCGGCGGTTACGTCGTCACCGATCGCATGCTGGAAATGTTCAAGTCCGACAAGGGCAAGAAGAAGGAAGAGGAGGCCAAGTAAATGGGTACCATAGCTGAAATGCTGAGCACTCCGCTTGGTGTCGTCGAATGGTTTGTCTATCTGCTGGCCGCCGTGATGTTCGTTATCGGCCTGCACCTGATGAACTCTCCGAAAACCGCCCGCAAGGGTAATATGGTTTCCGCCATCGGCATGATCCTCGCCGTGGTCATGGCGTTCATCGTGCTGTTCGCCGGTGAGATCTCCAATGGTTTCCAGCATGGCGTGGCTGTTGTGCTGCTGATCGCCGGCATCATCATCGGTGCCGTCGCCGGCGTGGTTTCCGCCAAGAAGGTCAAGATGACCGACATGCCGCAGCTGGTGTCCGTGTTCAACACCGTGGGTGGTGGCGCGGCCGCGCTTGTGGCTTTGAACGACATTCTGACTTCCGAAGGCACGCCGTCCGTCGTGGTGCTGATCACCGCCGGTTTAGGTATCATGATCGGTTCCGTCACGTTTTCCGGCTCTCTGATCGCAGCTGGCAAACTGCAGGGCATCAAGTGGGTCAAGAAGCTGAGCCTGCCGGGCAAGGGCTTCTGGAACATTCTGTTCGCCGTGCTGACCGTTGCGTCCTTCATCATGCTGTGCGTGCAGCCGGGCCAGCGTCTGCTGTGGTCCGGGCTCACCACCGTATTCGCCCTGTGCTACGGCCTCGTGTTCGTCATCCCGATCGGCGGCGCCGATATGCCTGTGGTCATTTCCGTGCTCAACGCCTGCACTGGTACTGCAGTGGCCATGTCTGGCTTGGCCATCAACAACATCGCTCTGATCGTGGCCGGCGCACTGGTTGGCGCCGCTGGCGTGACCCTGTCCATCGCCATGTCCAAGGCTATGAACCGTCCGCTGCTGTCCGTGCTCGCAGGCGGTTTCGGCGGGGGCAATGGCGCCGCTGGGGCCCGGCACGTTGGTCCGGAAGGCACCATGAAAGAAACTTCCGCCGATGATCTGGCCGTGCAGCTTGTGTACGCCGAAAAGGTCATTTTCGTGCCGGGCTTCGGCTTGGCTCAGGCTCAGGCTCAGCGCGAGCTCGCCGATCTTGGTGTGCTCCTGAAGGACCATGGCGTCGAAGTCTCCTACGCCATCCACCCGGTGGCGGGCCGTATGCCTGGCCACATGAACGTGCTGCTCGCCGAAGCCAACGTGCCGTATGAGGAACTCGTCGACTTGGACGACATCAACCCGCAGTTCCCGCAGGCCAATGTGGCTCTTGTGGTTGGCGCCAACGACGTGACCAACCCGGCTGCACGCAAGCCAGGAACTCCAGTCTCCGGCATGCCGATCCTCGACGTCGACAAGTCCCAGAACGTGGTGGTCATGAAGCGTGGTCGCGGTACCGGTTACGCTGGTATCCAGAACGAACTGTACTTCGAAGACAACACGCAGATGCTCTTCGGCGACGCCAAGTCCAGCCTGCAGGCCGTTATCGCGGCAGTCAAGGAGCTCATCAACTAACAGCTGAAACGTTGCATTGATGCTTTCCTGAAAGGTCTCTTCCAGTGATGGAAGGGACCTTTTTGCATATGGTGGTTTTCGTAAGATCAGGTCTGTTGCATGCGAATTGTGAGTTATCCACAGTTGTTATTCGCCTGTGGATATGGGTGGAGTTTTCCACATATCCACAGATTTTCAAGGTTCGGTGGCGCAAGATGATTTGAATATGAGACAGTAGGTGCACCCTACAACAAAGGAGTTGCACATGGCGGAAATAATCACTGGCCCGTTCCATATGGATGAACAGGGATTTTTGGCAACGATCGAAGAACTTATCGAGCGTTTTGATGGGTACAGTTCTGGCAAATATCTTGCGGAATTGGGGAAAATCCACGATGAATACGGTGAAATCGGGCCTCTTTCGCTTTTTGACGAAAAAGTCTGTGAACTGGGAAAAGAATTATTCTGCAGCACATCATGGGTGGCGAATCTGGCGTGGGCCATGATTTCGTTCGATTATGATCTGGTTGAGCATGATGCGAATTTCCTTGATGGATGCCGTAACATCGTGCGTAAGTACGGTATGAGCGTTTGGCTCTATGAAATGATCAATGACGCTTCGATGGCGGTGGCTTTGCAAAGGCCCAGCAGCAGAATGCCATTCCAGATTGGATTGACTTGCACCAAGGATGTGTTTCGGAGAAGCAAGAAAAAGGGCGGAAAATACGTTACTAGCAAAAAGAAGAGACTGGCATGCATGGCTGAACATTTGCAGGAAGTATACTGGCTGGCCGCGTACAGTCTGCTGCGTTGGGGTGAGGAAGAGCCGCGTGCGGCCGATGTTGCGTTGATGGTGCTTGGATATGGCGGTATCGGCATGTGCATGCTGAGGGACGATCCGAAAGTGGTGGATTCCGGATGCGATGAAGACTTCTCCTATCGCAATCTGTGCGACCATCTGCGCGATCTTAGAATTCAAGCCGATCTGGACTATGCTTGCAATGCCGACCTTGCCGAATCCATGTTGCTTGAATATCCGGCGTGTATGGATGCGCGATATCTGTACGATGCGGGGAAAATCGTGGAAGCGTATCGTGTTTTGTGGAACAAGCAGACTGAATCAGCTTCGCAAATCATGGAACGCGTTTACCAGAAGGGCGCATATCAGGTGACGAACATTTGGGAGGATCCGCTGTACCTGCATGATCTTGCCCTGTCGTTGTTGGGGGCAGTGGGCTCGCGGCCCCTTACTGAAGGGTTCCGGACCCGTGATGACAAGCTGTTCCAGCAGGGAGTGGAAAGTCTGAGACGAACGACTGAATCCGTTAAAGGGATGGGGTTGGTGATGACATTGGGAGGGTATATCTGCTTCCCGGAACCGGAAAGTAGGGATGATGCGCTTTTCGCACCGCGAAAGGAGAAGAAACAGTTAATGGACACCTGTAACGGGCTTAGGGATCTGTCGACAATGGTTGCGCTGTACCGCTTTCCGAGAGATGTCGAATCCCTACGTGCCACGCGTGCGCTTTTCGCTCATGACACGAAAGAATATATCGATCTGATGGATCCATACATGGGAAGCGTGGATGAGACGGGAGGAAACGAGGAGAGGCCGGTTTCAGTCGGCGACTGATCGGCCTCTTAGATCGCGAACGTCAAAGCGTATGTATCATGGTTGCGCCGAGATTGAATGGAGGAACGTTCTGATGAGCTCGGTCTTTTCAATCTCGGTGCACGCTATGCCGTATTGCTCCAACAATTCGCGAAATGCTTTCACGTATCTATCTGTGGTGAACTTCTGTGTGAATGTCAGTCAGAATTTCTCGTTTACGCAATTCACTTCCACCAGCATGGGCGTCGGATCCGCATAGGTGTAGCAATTTTGGATATGCCGCGCCAAAGAACCCCGATCGAACATTCCTGTATAACAGATGTCAACCGTTGAACGTCGCATGCTGATAACTTGTCTGCACATCTGTTTCTGGGCTTCCAGATTCGGCAGGCTCTCAAGATAGTGATTCAGCCAAGTGGCTCCGGCCAGCTTGGGAATCAGTGTTTCAATATCGCACTCGTCTATCTGTTCATAGGATATTTTCAGCTTGGTCCGGCAGATGTGGCTCTTGGCGCAATTTAGTGTTGATTTGCCTTGGTTTCGATACATGGATGAAACGCCGCGGACCGCTGAACCAAGCAGTCAAATGACCGCTGCTCGTTCGTCACCCTGCCTTACTTGGAAATCGTATCGTCAAGGTGCGTAAACAGTGGGTGAGCCAGCCATGCCAAGGGTAGTGATGCCAGTGCTGAGATCAGTAGAATAAGCCAAACCGTGCAATGTGCGTGCAGCCATCCGTAAAGCATTTGCCCGAGTGGCTGGGCGCATATCGTCAACGATGAAATAATGGCCATGACCTTGCCGGTAAACGCGGTTGGCGTCCTCATCTGAATAGATGGCACGAGAATGAGGTTCAAGAAATCAACGGAGATTATGACTACCGCAGTGCAGAATACCAGCATGATGAGCTTGGTTTGCGTTGAACATGGAAGCAGGAAAGCGATGGCCGGCGGAAGCAGCATAAGACTTTCCACGAACAACAACGAAGGGGCGTTTTGTGATTTCAAACGGTTGGCGAAACATCCAGCAATGAATGTTCCCGCTATGCCGGCAATGCCGATAATGCCATCGCATAGACCATATGTCGCCGCATCGTAGCCTAACGTAGTTCGAATAATGTAAGGAAAGCTTACTGAACTGAATCCAGTCAGTATCAGATTAATCCATGTGCAAACACCGGCTAATCGTGCTACGGTCGGCTCCTTGCGAAGCAGGAAAGCGGTCGCCGAATGCATATCGCCAATAATGACGCCGAGCAGGCAGATGCCGGTATCATCTTGATTCGATAGGGGCTTCGCGAGTCTGATGAAGCATTCAACCATGGCTGCCGACATAAGACATGCTGCGGTGATGAGCATCATCGGTCGAATGCCAACCAGCCCGTACATCACGCCGCCTAGGAAACTCGGGAGTAATTGGCTGAGCTGCTGCACTTGATTGATGATGGCCGTGCCTCGGCGAAGGTCAGTGGAGGACTCTCTTCCGATGATTTGTGGCAGTGCGGATTGTACGACGGGAGTTTCCATGGCATCGAGTATTGCCAACACTACCTGCATGATGGCGATGGCGAGAATGTTGAATCCGGATAGTGCGAAAAACACAGTCGCGAGCAGCGTGACGATTCCTGAGATGATATCGAGCGCCACCATCATGGCACGTTTGCTTACTCGGTCGGCCATAATACCTCCGAATGGGCTGATAAGTATGGTCGGAATGACGGATATGGCCAGTACGGTGGCGAAGGTCGTGGATGATGCGGTTTCGTCCAGCACCCACATGGACATGGCAAATCGGAGCATGGTATTGCCGAACAAGGAAATGCCTTGACCGAGTACAAGCAGGATGAAGTTTGCGGAGCGCAAGCTGGATTGGAGCGTCGTTTCTGACGAGTTTTTCATGTCATTCCTTTCGATACCGACTGACGGTATGAAAAAACGGTACAAATAAAGATAGATTGACATTGCCGAGCTTTTATTGCGGATTGCTGGCGAGTAGGAAGAAGCCTTCCGCAAGCCGATCTTCCATATCACTGTCGTGATCGATAAGTGGAACTCCGAGCGAGTCCATAATCAATCCAAGACAGTGGATGCGATGCTTGAATTCACTAAGGGTAGTGATGGGGTAGAAGTTTGGGGCTAGCCAGTAATTGAACAGCAGTGAAAAAAGTTCCGCGGCTTCTTGAGGGTATTCGGTTGTGATTGAACCGTCCTTTAACCCCTCCTGGATGAAGTCGTATGCGATTTTAGTGCTGTCGGTTCGCCAGATGCGAAGATTTTCGGCGAGGATTTTCGGGTCGTTCAGCAGGGGAAATGCATCGCGCATGAGGGTCATATGTTCGGCGTCGGTAATCTGCAGCATGAGCGAATTGCGTAGTTTTTGCAATCCGTTTCGTGAGTCATCCTCTTGATTTGCTTGGGGAAGAAGTCGTTCGTTGTCGGAATCTACTAGTGCATGCAGCATCGCTTCTTTGTTTTTGAAATGATGGTAGATAGCGCCTTTGCTGAGGTCCTCGAGCTCGTCGAGAATATCTTGAATCGTGGTGCGTTCATACCCCTTTTGCGCAAACAGCTTTTTCGCGGCGTCAAGGATTCGCTGTCGCGTCACCTCAGGGTGTGCATTGCGCGCCATATGCCTCTCCTTCAATGGTGGAGTCGAATACACCAACATTATACATACCGTTGGTCGGTATGGTATGTCGGATGCCTCCCAGCTCGGTCGAAAAGTGTACCGAAAGAATCTCTGTAGATTTCTGCAAAGAAACCTGAATCTGCGTTGCCGGGGTGCGGGACGTCTGTCTTTTCTGCGGTTAGTGCATGATTGGTCGTCCAAGGTCAACTTGAGTGAGTGACGGCTGGGTCCCCGACGGGGAATAAGACCCTGGTTCCTATATGCCTTTTACGGCAGGGGGCTTTTTGTGAAGAACGATTGCATCCGATGTGAAAAATCCCACAAATCCGGCCCACGTCCTGCTCTAGAACTTCAAAACTGTTGCCAATGCTGGAAACACGCCGTATATAGTGTTTGAAAATGTGGCGAGACACTGTATGTTGTGGTCTTGATTTTTATTTTCGTTCGGATAATGTGTGCCACGTACCAACGACGTACGGTCGTGAAAGGACGTAGAACATGAACATTACGTTATACACCAAAGCAAACTGCCCGCAATGCACGGCGACGAAACGCCAATTGGACAAACGAGGCCTTCCGTATACGACTGTCGACATTACGGCCAACGCACGTATTTCCGACAGACTGCGGAACGAAGGATGGCGGCAGATGCCAGTCATCATCGCAGACGACGAATCCTGGTCCGGGTATCGTCCCGACAAAATCCACGAGCTGGAGGCTCGCTGCCGGTGAGCGCGCTGGTGTACTTCTCGTCGGCATCGGGCAATACGGCACGCTTCGTTGAGGGATGCCGATTGGATGAATTCGGCATCCACGCAATGCGCATTCCGCTGCGGCCGGATGAGCCGGAACTGCATGCGGATGAGCCCTATGTCTTGCTGACACCTACATACGGCGGAGGAGCAATCGGCAAAGCAGTGCCCGTGCAAGTCAAACGATTCCTCAATGATGAACGCAACCGCAGTGGCATCATCGGAGTCATCGCATCGGGTAACACCAACTTCGGAGAAGCCTACGGCATCGCAGGTGACATCATCGCGGCTAAATGCCGCGTACCGCTACTCTACCGGTTCGAACTGATGGGCACTCCGGAAGACACCACGGCCGTGCGCGAAGGACTGCACAGATTTTTCGACGAATACACACAACGGGAACAACGATAACCATGACAGAAGATTCAACGACACCACACGTAGCAACCGACGTTATAACCTCCTACGATCGCGCCCATGACTGGCACTCTCTTAACGCGATGCTGAATCTCTACGACAAGCAGGGGCGCATCCAATTTGATAAAGACCTTCAAGCCGTACGCGAGTACGTCGAAAAGCATGTGCTGCCGAACACCGTCCACTTCAAATCTACGCAAGACAGACTCAGCCGGCTCATCGCAGACGGTTACTACAACGAATCCGTATTTGCCCAATATGACACCGAATTCCTTGACAGGTTCTACCGCAACGTGGATGAGTGCGGCTTCGAATTTGATACATTCCTCGGAGCCTTCAAGTTCCACCGCTCATACGCATTGAAAACTTTCGACGGCAAACAATACCTGGAGAACTTCCCGCAACGCGCAGCCGCCGTTGCGCTCGCGCTTGCCGCCGGCAACCATGCGGCTGCCGAATCGTATTTCGAAGAACTTGTATCAGGGCGTTTCCAACCGGCGACGCCCACTTTCCTCAACCTCGGTAAAGCGCAGCGCGGAGAGGCGGTCAGCTGTTTTCTCGTACGTATCGAAGACAACATGGAGTCCATATCGCGTGGCATTAACGCCGCATTGCAGTTGAGTAAGCGAGGTGGAGGCGTCGCGCTGTTGCTTAGCAATCTGCGTGAGGCCGGCGCGCCCATCAAGCGCATCAAACATCAGTCCAGCGGCGTTGTGCCTGTGATGAAACTGCTTGAGGATTCTTTCAGCTATGCTAACCAGTTGGGCGCTAGACAGGGTGCCGGTGCGGTGTACCTCAGCGCTCATCATCCGGACATCATGCATTTCCTCGATACCAAGCGTGAGAACGCGGATGAGAAGATCCGTATCAAATCTTTGGCTCTTGGGGTAGTGATCCCCGACATCACATTCGAGCTGGCGAAGAGACACGAACGTATGGCCCTGTTCAGTCCATATGACGTCGAACGCGTCATGGGCAGACCCTTCGCTGATGTTTCCATCAGTGAAAACTACCGGAACATGGTGGATGATGAACGCATTGGGAAAACCTATATCGACGCACGAGAGTTCTTTATGACTTTGGCCGAATTGCAATTCGAATCCGGATACCCGTACATGGTGTTCGAAGATACTGTGAACCGAGCCAACCCGATTGACGGCCGAATTGCCATGAGCAACTTGTGCTCGGAGATCCTCCAAGTGCAGGAGCCAAGCACCTATCATGAGGATCTGTCCTACGATCACGTGGGCCGTGACGTATCCTGCAATCTTGGATCGCTCAATATCGCCAAAGCGATGGACGGTGATTTGGGACGAACTGTGGAACGTGCGATTCGCGCACTAACCTCGGTGTCGGAACGTACGGACATCGCGTGTGTGCCATCCATCCGACGCGCCAACGACGAAGGTCATGCCATCGGCTTGGGACAGATGAACCTCCATGGATTCCTTGCCAGAGAATCGATCATGTACGGTTCACCGGAAGCTCTCGACTTCACCGACATGTACTTCATGACCGTTGCATACCATGCCTACCGTGCCTCGCATGAGCTCGCAGTCGAACGCGGGACACGGTTTGTAGGCTTCGAACGGTCCGCTTATGCGAAGCCTACAGGCGCAGGCAACTATTTCGACAAATACACGAACGGCGAGCGACCGCTGGCACCGAAGACCGGGAAAGTCGCGTCGCTGTTCGCACGGCGGGGCATCCATATCCCCGACGAGGATGATTGGCGTCGTCTGCGTGACGACATCATACGTGACGGTATCTTCAACCAATATCTGCAGGCTGTGCCGCCCACTGGGTCAATTTCGTACATCAATCATTCCACGAGCTCCATCCATCCTATCGCCTCGAAGATTGAGATTCGCAAGGAAGGCAAGATTGGACGGATCTACTATCCAGCTCCGTATATGACCAACGACAATCTCCAGTATTTCGCGGATGCGTACGAAATCGGATGGAAGGCCATTGTTGATACGTATGCCGAGGCAACGCGGCATGTCGATCAGGGCCTGTCACTGACCTTGTTCTTCCCCGATACGGCGACTACCCGAGATTTGAACAAGGCGCAAATTTATGCATGGCGCAAAGGCATCAAAACGCTATATTACATCCGCATTCGTCAGCAGGCGTTGTCTGGCACCGAAGTGCAAGGCTGCGTCAGTTGCATGTTGTGAGACCCGTGATTTGAAAGGAAAAGGAAAAGACATGTCTCGTTTGGTTTACCGCGCGATACTTCGCTTGACGGCTCCGGACGAATACAGGCGGTTATACGGCCGCAACGATAAGACAACGATTAGAAAGGACAACCATCATGGCGCCGATATCCGTACCTCGGCAGAGAATTAAGCTCATTGACCGTGTGAGTGCCATCAACTGGAACAAACTTGAGGATGACAAGGACCTTGAGGTATGGGACAGACTGACCGGCAATTTTTGGCTGCCGGAGAAAGTACCCGTCTCCAATGATCTGCCCGTTTGGCGCGCAATGAGCGAGGCCGAACATACGTTGACCATGCGCGTGTTCACCGGTCTCACCTTGCTTGACACTATCCAGGGAACCGTTGGCGCGGTCAGCCTCATACCCGATGCGCTTACCCCGCATGAGGAAGCCGTCTATACGAACATCGCGTTCATGGAATCAGTGCACGCCAAGAGCTATTCTTCGATTTTCTCCACCTTGTGTTCCACCCGACAGATTGACGAGGCGTTCTCTTGGAGCGAGGAGAACGAGTATCTGCAGAGGAAAGCACGCATCGTGCTCGACTATTACGAGGGGGATAGTCCACTCAAGCGCAAAGTGGCCTCCACGCTGCTGGAATCGTTCCTGTTCTATTCAGGCTTCTATCTACCGATGTATTTCTCCGCGCATGCCAAACTCACCAACACCGCCGACGTGATCCGTCTTATTATCCGCGACGAAGCCGTACATGGTTATTACATCGGATACAAATATCAAAAAGGGCTTGAGCGGGTCAGCGAGGACAAACGCGGCGAACTGTGCGACTACACCTACGACCTGCTCAACGAGTTGTATGACAACGAGGTGGAGTACACGCGCAGCCTCTACGAGCCTGTCGGATTGACGCAAGATGTCGAAAAGTTCCTGCGATACAACGGCAACAAGGCGTTGATGAATCTCGGATATCCAGCGCTTTTCCCACAAGAGATCTGCGACGTGAACCCGTCGATCCTTGCCGCGTTAAGTCCGAACGCCGATGAGAACCATGACTTCTTCTCCGGTTCGGGAAGCTCGTACGTAATGGGCAAATCAGTCGAGACCGACGACGATGACTGGGATTTCTGACTGTATCCCAGACAACCCTGAGGAAAGCAGCTATGGGAAACCGTCACGGGCGAGTTCGCGTCGGATCATCCACGCAGATATCTGCCCGTGACGCTGTCAGGACAGGCACGGACCGTTTCCGGTGTTCCCTCGCATACGATGCGACCGCCGGCCATGCCTCCGCCCGGACCCATGTCGATGAGATAATCCGCGTTCGCGATTACATCAAGATCATGTTCGATTACTACAACTGTCGCCCCAGAAGCCACTAACGAGTCGAACACGCGTAGTAATACCAGCACATCCAACGGGTGTAGCCCGATCGTCGGCTCGTCGAACACGAATACCGAACCGGACTGTCCGCGTCCCATTTCGCTGGCCAGCTTCAGCCGTTGCGCTTCGCCGCCTGATAACGCAGGAGTCGGCTCGCCAAGTGTCAGATACCCCAGGCCAAGCTCATGCAGTGTGGCCAGTTTCGATCGAACGGGGCGTAGGAAATCCAATAGAGGCATCATCTCGTCGACGCTTAGCAACATCAATTCCGGCAGTGAACGGGCGACGCTGTCCGCGCAAACCAATCGAATGTCATCGGCGGTCTGTGCATACCGTGTCCCATGGCAATCGGGACACGTGACGTCAACATCGGGCAGGAACTGCACATCCAACGAAATGGTACCGGTTCCATCGCAAGTGGAGCAGCGCAACTTGCCCGTGTTGTATGAGAATGCGCCAGGTTTGAGATTCTTCTTATGGGCATCGGAAGTCTTCGCAAACGCACGACGCAGATCATCGTGAACACCGCAATACGTCGCTACGGTCGAACGGATGTTTGCTCCAATGGGCGTGGCATCGATTAGTTCCACTTTCGAAATGCCATCCGCGTCAATCAGGCGAATCGAGCTCGGGAAAACGGTACCATCAGCGGCCGAGTGCAACGCAGGGACCAGTGTCTCCAATACCATTGTCGTCTTACCGGAACCCGACACGCCAGACACCACAGTGAGACGTCCTCGCGGAATGTCCACCAATAACGGATGCACCGTATGCACGGTATTCGTCTCCAAATGAATCCGACCCTTGGCGAACATCGCATCTAAGTCAATCTGTGGCCGCGTCCGCTCATGTATTTTGCCACCATCACGCAGAAAAGGCGCTATCTGAGAACCAGGTGCCGTCATAACATCCGCCACCGCACCCTGAGCGATCACATGACCACCTTCGGCACCGGCCGTTGGACCCATCTCCACCAAATGATCCATCGCGGCAAGCACACGGGTATCATGATCGACCACAACCACCGAATTGCCGTCAGCCACCAAATCGCGCATCACGCCCAACAGTCCATCCACATTCGCCGGATGCAATCCGATAGACGGTTCATCCAGCACATACAGCACGCCTGTAGTGCGGTTACGCACCGAACGGGCCAACTGCACACGTTGGCGCTCGCCGGTGGACAGTGTCGCACCTGCGCGGTCAAGCGACAAATAGCATAATCCGAGTTCCACGAGCCGCTCGGCCGTATCCTCGAACGATTCGCAGATGGCTGCGGCCATCGCACGCATCTCCTGCGGCAATGACTTAGGTACTGAACGCACCCAACGTATCGTTTCGTCAAGTGTCATCGCCGTGGCTTGTGCCAGATCAATACCGAGAATCTGCGGTTGACGAGCCTGCTGTGAAAGCCTCGTACCGGAACAATCCGGACATGGTTTCTCGCTGAGGAATCTCGACACGCGTTTGATGCCCTTCTCATCCTTGGCTTTGGCGAGCGCATTCTCCACGGTGTATACGGCGTTGAAGTACGTGAAGTCAAGTTCGGCGAAATCATTGCCTTTCTTCGGTTTGTATAGAATATGCTTCTTGATGGCCGGGCCGTTGAATACGATGTCCCGCTCGGCGTCGGTCAGCTGGTTGAATGGAATGTTCGTGCGCACTCCCATCGCGCCGCACACCTGCTTCATCAGATCCCACATCAACGATCCCCATGGTAATACTGCGCCGTCGTCGATGCTTTTGGTCTCGTCTGGCACCAGGGAAGTACGGTCGACGATTCGCACGATGCCTGTTCCGGAGCAGGTCGGGCATGCGCCAGCGGAATTGAACGACAGCTGTTCGGCGGATGGTGGGTGCATGAGTTGGTTGCAGGATGCGCATCGTATAGGCAACTCGGCCGCCACGTTCATTGTGGGACGGTTGCGTACGCCACAATGCTCGCAGACATGCGAGGCGCAACGGGAGAACAACAGACGCAGACTGTTGAGTAACTCCGTCATCGTGCCGAACGTGGATCGCACGCCGGGCACTGAAGGTCTTTGATGGAGGGCGAGAGCTGCGGGCACATGACGTATATCGACTACCTGCGCTCGACTCGCTTGGGTGAGACGTCGCCTGGTATACGTCGACAAAGCCTCCAGATAGCGTCGGGATCCTTCAGCGTATAGCACACCTAAAGCGAGAGAGCTCTTTCCGGACCCGGAGATACCGGCGATACCAACTAATTTGTTCAACGGAATGTCGACGTCGACGTTCTTGAGATTATGCACGCAGGCACCGCGCACTTCGATGCGGGACGGTGGGAAAGCTCCAGATGATTGTTTCATACCTGCTACAGTACCTGTGTGGCGGAAAAACACGTGGGCAGGGGAGCCTTATCCGTCATGGTATTGCGGCATGTGGTATTTGATCCATATATTCGACCGCAACGGAGGGGATGTCATTGTTTCCACGGCTGTCGTCAGTGTGCGTGAATCGGAAGACGATGCGGTGGAATACGGAGAAATGGATTGGGAAAGGAAGGAATCATGTACATCGTATATATCAATGGGAAGAAGTTTGCCGGGGAACAGGACCGGAGTCTGTTCCCCGGCGTGGGGCGGGTTGCGGGCGAATGCCCAGAACATCCGTGTAAGGTGTTGATGGGCTCATCCGCCGTGTCAGCGTGTTGAACGATGTGTCATTGCTATTCAGCGTGATGATAAGGTGTTGACGCTCTTGCCTTTCGTGGCGAGCGTCACGGCGATGATGGACACGAAAGCGACGGCGTACAGTACGGTGATAATCGAAATCAGCGCACTGTATCGGTGGGCTGCTTCCGTCGTATGGGAGACGACGAAGGACGCCAGCTGGTTGCCGTTGTCAATCGAATGTGTGAAAATCTGCAGCGCGCACACCGCGATGGACATGATGAAAATCACCAGTGCATGACCGGGCTTGCGATGGCCTTGGCCAGACCGAATCCCGCGACGGCGATGCCGGTGGCGAGACCCTTGTTGTCAGCGAACCACAGCATCAGGTTTTTCACCGGCGTCAGATACATGAGGAATCTCATGTGAGTCTTGACACAGTTTTCATGGCTCACAATTCGAATGCGCGTTTGATAAAGGCGTTGACGGTGTTCCAATACAGTTCGGGATCCACGACGGATGCTTCCATATGGCGTGCGTCGGGAATCATGAGCTTTTCTCGATCGATGCTTGAGCACGCTTCGTAATTGATCTTGAGGAAACGTGAGCTCACGATGTCGTCCTGTTCGCCATGAATGAACAGCATCGGAATGACGGTATGTCTGAGCGACTGCAGACAGGTGGCTTCCGAAAAATCGTACCCTGCATAATGTTTGCAGAACAATCCCGTGGCATCCACGCATACCGCGGCAAGCGGTTTCGGCAGATGCGACGAATGCCGAAGGTTGTCGATGAACACCATACGTGCAGACGTGTAGCCGCTATCGACAATCGCGGACACCACATTGCGCGGCAGGCGCGGATCTCCCGTCGTCATCATCACCGTTGCTGCGCCCATCGAACCGCCATACAGCAGGATGCGGGCGTCGGGGTCACTCGACACGATAAGGTCAATCCAATTCAGTAGATCATTGCGTTCAAGCCAGCCCATGCCGACGTACCGTCCCTCGCTCAAGTCTTGGGCACGCTGCGACGGAACCAATACGGTGAAGCCCATGCGGGCGTAACGATGTGCCCATTTCGCGGTTTCCTCCGGTACGCCGGTATACCCATGCATGCAGATTGCGTACAGGTGTGGTTTTGGCGCAGTGCAATCCGGGTCGAACAGCCATCCATGCAGTCGAAGTCCATCATCGCTGGTAATCGTCACAGGCTGTTTGGCTTGCGAGAACCATTCTCCTGCTTCCTTTGCCTCACCCTGCTGAAGTTTTTCGATACGTTCCGGCGCAATCAGCGATTGATGGAAAACGGAACGTTTCCATTGCGTATCGATGCAGAAATGGAACAGGTATTTCGCAGTCGCAGCCAACGATGCGATACAGGCAGCCGTTACGGCGCCCGTGGCGATGCGAATGTCGCGAACGATTGTGTCATTGTCATGCTTCATTGCTGTCTCGATTCCTTGCGATTGACGGATTGTTCACAATTACTATCGATTGTACGTGCGTACGGCGTTTTCGTGGGCTTTGACAGATTTTTGCATTTTTGATGTGTGACGTTTTTCGATGATGTCCGCCCTTGCCGTATACTAGTTAACTGTTGTCTTGGCGAGGGAAGCGTATGGCTTCCGTAATC
>OBWY01001312.1_pt1 | contig 15207 bp, 10 predicted proteins | sample 1538081 | NCBI WGS metagenome assembly OBWY01 (sample SAMEA2580089, study PRJEB22360) | human gut metagenome | biome: human gut; feature: human-associated habitat; material: faeces | place: Denmark | collected 2008/2010
TGAAAATGGTCTGCAAGCAACATTAACATTGTTCTTTCTGACTTTGATTTTTGGATTGATTCTTGGTATGATAATTGCTAAAGGAAGAATGTCAAAGCTTCTGATCATTCAGATGCCGATTCGATTCTTCTTACTGATTATGCGAGGAACACCACTGATCCTGCAGTTATATGGATTCTATTTTGGATTATATTATGTCGCAGGGTTAAGCCTTGACCGTATGACAGCGGCGGTTATCAGCTTTTCTTTAAACTATGCAGCATATTTTGCAGAGATTTACCGAAGTGGTATTCAGGCAATTCCAAAAGGTCAGTATGAAGCAGCGAAAGTATTAGGATTTAACAGATCACAGACATTCTTTAAGATCATTTTACCTCAGGTTGTAAAGATCATCACACCATCTCTCGGAAGTGAGTGTATGACATTGGTTAAGGATACATCCTTAGCTCATGTTATTGGTGTTATGGAGATTTACGTTGTGGCAACAAACCAGATGGCACGAAGCCGTGGAATGATCTACCTTGTTGTAGCAGGTATTTTCTACCTGATCATGAATGCCATTGTATCAAAAGTATTCTCAGTCATTGAGAAGAGAATGAACTATTATCGTTAGGGAGGAAAGAAGATGAGTATTTTATCCGTTAAAAACTTAGAGAAGAAATTCGGAGATCTTACCGTATTGAAAGACATTTCCTTCGACATCAATGACGGCGAGATCATTTCGATCATTGGATCGTCAGGATCAGGAAAATCAACATTACTGCGTTGTATGAATCAGTTAGAGACGATCACATCTGGAACGATCACGATCGATGGAAAGACACTGGTTGAGACAAAGAATGGAGCACCAGTCTACGCAGGCAAAGATATTTTGAAAGAAATTTTAATGGAAACAGGATTTGTATTTCAGAACTTTAACCTGTTTCCACACTATAGTGTTCTAAGAAATGTAATGGAAGCCCCTGTATGTGTTGCAGGAGTGCCTAAGAAACAGGCAGAAGAGAAGGCAAGGGAGCTGTTAAAGAAATTAGGTCTTGAGACAAAGGCAGATGCTTATCCATGTGAATTGTCCGGTGGACAGTCACAGCGAGTATCGATCGCAAGAGCATTAGCATTGGAACCAAAGATCTTGTTCTTTGATGAACCGACTTCTGCACTTGATCCAGAGCTTACTGGAGAAGTATTAAAAGTCATCAAATCACTGACAGATCTAAATATCACGATGGTGATCGTCACACACGAGATGGCTTTTGCAAAAGAAATTTCAGACAGGATCATTTTTATGGATAAAGGAGTCATCATTGAAGATGCATCTCCAGATGAGGTATTCAGTTCTGACAATGAAAGAACAAGAGAATTCCTTGGAAAATACCATGATGTAAACTAGAGACGATAGCAATTGCTAGAAGGGAGAAAAAACGATGGTTAAAGATATGCCGAATAAGTTTTCAGAGGTAACCCCTGAGATTGAAGAACTGGCTAAGAAATGTAATAAGAAGATCGATGAAGAGTTATTTGCAAAATATGATGTAAAAAGAGGTCTTCGTAAACGTAATGGTGAAGGTGTCCTTGCAGGATTGACTGACATTTCCATGATCAATGCTTATACAATGATCGACCGTGAAATCGTGCCGTGCGAAGGTAAATTATATTACCGCGGAATTGATATCGAGGATATCGTAAAGGGATTTATCGAAGAAGATCGTTTTGGATTTGAAGAAACAGCATACTTACTGTTGTTTGGAGAACTCCCAAATAAGGACGCATTAAAACAGTTTGAAGGAATGCTTGGAGAATACAGACAGCTTCCTACAAACTTTGTAAGAGATATCATCATGAAAGCACGAAGCCGTGACATGATGAATACATTAGCACGAAGTGTCTTAACATTATTTTCATATGATGATAATGCAAGTGATATTTCATTGCCAAATGTATTGCGTCAGTGTATTCAGCTGATCGCATTATTCCCTGTACTTTCTGTGTATGCATATCAGGCATACAATCATTATGAGAGAGGAGAAAGTTTATTCATTCATCTTCCAGATCCAGAACTTTCTACAGCAGAGAATATCCTTCATTTGTTAAGACCAGACAGTAAATACACAAAACTGGAAGCAAAATTACTAGATATGGCGTTAGTGCTTCATGCAGAGCATGGTGGAGGTAACAACTCTACGTTCACAACACACGTTGTATCATCTTCAGGAACAGATACATATTCAGCGATCGCAGCAGCCCTTTGCTCATTAAAAGGACCAAAACATGGTGGAGCAAATATCAAAGTTGTACAGATGTTTGATGACCTGAAAGCCAATGTCAAAGATTGGACCAATGAAGAAGAAATTCGTGAATATTTATTAAAACTGCTGAATAAAGAAGCATTCGACAAAGCAGGATTGATCTATGGTATGGGACATGCAGTTTATTCATTATCAGATCCACGTTCCAAGATTCTTTCACGCTTCGTAAAACAGCTTTCTGAAGAAAAAGGAAAAGAAGAAGAATATCACTTGTATACAACGGTAGAACGTCTTGCTAAACAGGTCATTGGTGAGAAGAGAAAGATCTACAAAGGAGTCAGCGCAAACATCGACTTCTACAGTGGATTTATCTATAGCATGTTAGGATTACCACATCAGTTATATACACCATTATTTGCGATCGCACGTATCGTAGGATGGTCAGCACATCGAATGGAAGAGTTGATGAATGGTAATCGTATTATTCGTCCAGCTTATAAAGCTGTGGCACCACATAGAGAATATACACCAATTGATGAAAGATAAATTGTGATTGAATGACGGAAATTATTGGTGGAATATTATAAAAAGAGATCATGTGCCTGCAACCCACTCGCGTTCGGACTCCCACGTAGCTGTACTAAGCTCCTGAATGGTCTAACGACCATCCACTCGCTAAGTGCAGACGTGTCCGTACGGTTGCCGCCCCATGATCTCTTTTTATAATATTCAAATAATTTACGTGATTCAAATCACCACACAGTGTGTATGTTAAACGATATTGGTTAATAATTTTGTATTCGTTAATAGACAGTTTTGGAACTTCTGCCAAATACAATTATAATTCATAATCAATATCGTTCAATATGCTTTTGCTTGAATTTTCTTAATTTTATGATTGAAAGTCTTCAGGTATTTAGAGAAAAAATGAAAGATAGCATGTGAGCAACGATCGAATTCCATAGGAGTTTTGATAGAATCGCAGCTGGATCGGGCGATTGTTTGAGCGTCAAAGACTACTGGTTTCAGTAACTTTCAACGCGAGTTATCGCAGGAGATCCAGCGGATAAGCGTTCTGTCAAAACTCCGTCAATGGAATTCGTGTTGCTCACATGCTATCTTTCATTTTTTCTCTAAATACTCGATGACCTTCAACTCATACAATTAAAATTTTTCTTGTGCATAAATAGATATATTCCCATTCACCCCATAAGCAATCACACAGACAATAACAAACAGCACCATATCAGCTCCTCCAAACACTTCTAATCCAATCATGATCGGTGCGATCAGTGTATTTGTTGCGCTTCCAAAGACTGCTGCATATCCTAGTGCTGCACATAACATTGGTGGTAATCCAAGTAGACCTCCAAGGATCACTCCAAGAGATGTTCCTATCGAAAACAGTGGTGTAACTTCTCCACCCTGAAATCCAATTGCCAGTGTAAAGATCGTAAATAATAACTTTAGTATCCAGTCATAGCTATAGATTATCTGTCCTGTGAATCCTGCCGAGATTATATTTGTCCCAAGTCCACTATATCTTGATCCGTGAATAATAAACAATAACGCTGCTAATGGAATTGCCATAGCTCCGATTCTTAAATACTGATTCATGATCGTTTCTCCCATGAATGCTTTTAACTTACTTAATGAAAAAGAAAACAATCTTCCAGTCAATCCAAATAAAATTCCAAGTATGATTACTGATATGATTGTTTTCGTACCAGTTAAATTTATGGTATTTTTGATCGCCACCGAAAATTTTTCTAACCCTAGACTATGAGATGTAAATGCTGCTATATATGCAGACGCTAATGCTGGCAGTAGTGCTTCATAATCCATTTTCCCGATTACGATTACCTCGATCGCAAAGAATGTTGCACTTAATGGTGTCTGAAATAATCCTCCGAATCCTGCTGCCATACCGATGACTAACATTATTCTTCCATTCTCTGGGAAGTTAAATTTTCTTCCGAGTGCATGAGATAGGGTTGCTCCGATCTGGACGGCAACGCCTTCTCTTCCGGCACTTCCTCCGAATAAATGGGTCAGCCATGTTCCAATCATTACCAGCGGAATTAATAGCAATGGAATAGAGTCCGTCTTCTGCTGTCCGGCTTCGAAGACAAGTTTCATGCCTTTCAGGCTTGCTTTGCTGAATGCGTAATACATTGCTGTAATCACTAATCCGGCAATTGGCAGGAATGGAAGCAGATATTGATAATGTAAGGTTCTGAAATCAGAGATTGCGATCAGTACTCTTCCAAATAAGGCATCAATTGCACCTACGATGATTCCAACAATAACTGCCATGATGAAATATTTTAACAGCTGCAAGATATAGTCTTTCTTTTTCATTTTTTATAAATTTCCTTTCTTCTCATCTAGTAAAACCTAAGTCTAGTAACCCCTAAGTCATCTAACAAAACCTACACATCAAGAAAGAATCCTGCTTTGCAGGACTTTCCCTTAAAGTTAAAAAAGCTGATAACCCCTGTGTTCATTACACAGAAGTCATCAGCTTAATAAGCGGTTTCGAATCTCTTCGAGGGAGAACTTCATTCCCTTTTTCTTTTGCTAAGATATCATATCTTTTATGTTGTGTCAATTTTTATATGGCAGACGGTTCCTGATCAGCGGATTTCTGATCAACTGATTTCATTAATTGCCACCGGCTAACATATTTGTGATCGTACATCGCAGTGCCATTCTGTTTTGTCCGCCGTATGTACAGGTAAACAGTGTCATATCCCATTTGCCTTTTTCCATTTGTTTTACGTCAGTTCCTTTGATAATCTCTATATCAGAAACTTTATACTCAAATCTATTACCTTCTAAGTCAATAAACCAGATCTTACTTCCGATGTCCAGCGTCTTTAATCTGCTGAAATGACTTCGGTAATTATGTCCTGCAATGATGATATTTCTTTTATAGACACTTCCTTTGTATCGTCCTGGTGCAATCTTTAAGCCATCTGGACTCCAATGTGACATTACCGGCAGCTGCAGTGATAATTTAGGTACTTCCAGCACCCCTATATATTTGATTCCGTTTATCGTCTTTGTCGGCATTTCGATATCGGGATTCATTTTATATAATAATCCTGTATTCTCTCTTTTCATCACATGGGCTAATTTCTGTACTGCATCTGCAGCATTTTTCTTTGCCTGATAATCCTCATAATAATTGTGTATTGTCAGTCCAAACGCTCCGAAGAGTAATATGATTCCTGTGATGATCCAAATCCTACTCTTTTTCATCGTTTTCTCTCTTTTGTTTTATCATACCGATTCCAATACAAAGAATTCCTCCTGCTACCAGAAATGGTAACGGCCACCATAATTGTCCTGTCTGTGGAAGTTTTTTCTCTGTTGTCGTCTCTTTTGAAGATTCTTTTTTGTGTTTCTTCTCTGTTGTAGGTTTTTTCTCTGTTGTCTCTTCATAAAAATCATCACCCCAGTAAATATTTTTGATAACGATGGATGATTCCTCTTTTGAAACTGACACAATATAACCTTTTGTTTTCTTTTTCTCAATGGCTTCCCATTGATATTTTGAACTTAGATCGTTCCATGTATACTGCCAGTTATTATCTTCACTTAACTGCACTTCCTGATAAACTTCACCATCTCGCAATAACTGTACGGTAATGTTTTCTGGACGTTTTTGGTATTTATTATTGCTGTCCTGCCATACTTTGGCTATTTTATAATCTACCGTTGTATCTGATACTGGCTTTATCTCGTATTTTGCCTTTGTTGTGACGTTGTACTGGCGTTTTCCATTTACCGTTTTGCCTGGAATCGTGATGAAATATGGCATGGAAGTATATATGTATCCATCTTCCTCATGAACTTTTGCTGTCACCAGATATAATCCCCGTGGCAGCTGTTCAAAACTTACCTTTCCGGAACTGTCTGTCTGCTTTGTATAATCTGCTTCCACATTGTCCCTGTGAATATAAGTTTCGAGTGCTTTCGCCTGTCCTGCCCATTCATCTTTTGTCTTATTCGTTAATCCGATCGGATATTGTGAAAAACGGTCTTCTAATATGAATTTGGAATTCTTTCCTTCATTCGCAACGTGATAGAGTTGAACTTCAATTCCTGCACATGGATAGGTGGTCGTCAATGACCCTTTCTTGGCTTTGGAAGCATATGCAGGCTGGCTTAGGCATATCATGATCATCAAACATGTAATCAATATTTTTTGTATCCTCTTCATTACCTTTTTCATCCTTTCTTATGCTTCTTTTTGTTTCCTGTTCTAATAAATAATCCTATGATCAGCATAACCAGTACTGGAATGGCGATCACAGATGCTACAACCAATGTATCCACTCTGACTGCATCCGCTGCTTCAGATGCGCTGTCAATGTTTGCTATCCTGTGTCCTCTGACTAACAGTCTGTGTGTATTGACTCCATAAGGTGTACATGTTACCAGTGTGAACAGATCCTGCCCATCTTCTATCTTTAAATCTGAAATATTATCCGGCAGAACGACTCTGATCTGGTCTACTTCATAGGTCAGTGTCTTGTCTAACACATGAACCATGAAAACATCACCTTTTGTCATCTTATCGAGATCTGTAAATAATCTTGCAGATGGAAGCCCTCTGTGTCCTGAGATCACACAATGACTGCTCTTGCTTCCTACAGGTAATGAAGTTCCTGCAATATGCCCTGTGGCAATCTGCAGGATTCCTTCATCGACTCCATGATAAATCGGAAGCGATACTTTAATCTTTGGAATCTCTATATAAGCCATGATCCCATTTCCACTGATATCTAATAGTTTATTATATTCCTTTTCTTTCGCTTTGGAAAGCGGTGTCTGAATACCTGTTATCCCCAGATTTTTATTATACTGTCTGGCTTCATTCCATATTCGTTCATAATCTTTCTTATCAAGATTATCGACGGCTTTTACATAAGATGCGATCGCTCTTGTCTGATGAAATGAATTCCAGTAATCACTGATCGTTGGATAAAGCAATAACGATAACCCAGCCAGTAAGATCACTATAATTATCAATGTTGAAAAATGTTTTTTGATAAATTTCATAAGTATCGCCCGTTTAATTTGTTATTGTCTGTTTGATTTCCTATCTGTCTGTGTCCATACGTCTTTTTGTGATCAGAAGTAATAATGCTCCTGCAACTAATACTCCACCAACAAGATACATTGCTGTTGTACCCATTCCACCTGTTTCTGGTAATTCAGAACCTTTCTGGTTGACAATGTTACTTGTTAATGATCCTGCTGTCTTATCTGCTATTAATTCAATCTCTCCAGTTACTTTATCTCCTGTTAAGTCTTTTAATGCTGGAGAATCTGATAAAACATCATGACTTGCTGTAATTCTAAATTTGATGTCAGAAATACTGTTATATCCATCTGGTGTTGTTGTTTCTCTTAAGATATAATCACCATCATCTAAACCATTAAATGTGAAAGTTGTTCCTTCTGGATTCTTTACTACTGCAACTTCTTTTTTAGATCCATCTTTCATTACTTTGTATAATTTGAATTCAGCACCTTTTAATGCAGCTCCACTTGCATCTACTTTGTTGATGATTGTTTTGTATGTAAATACGATAACTATATCTTCTGGAGTTTTTCCTGTTTCTCCACCCTGGTCATCATTTGGATTGTTTGAATATTCCAGATGCATTGTATTTGGGTTTCCTGCTGATCCGATGACTGCTTTGTCATTTAATTTTGATGTATATTCTACTGTGATCTTGCTTCCTGCTTTTACTTCACTGATCTGCTTTAAATCTTTAAATACTACATCAAAAGTATGTCCATCTTCTGGTGATGTTGTTACTTCATATCCTGATGAGATCTGTTTTCCATCAACATATACTTTGACAGAATCTGCATTGAATGTTAATCCTGCGGATTCTTTATCATGAAATACAAATTTGTAAGCTTTATAATCAGCATATTTAGATGTTACTGTTCCTATTAACTGGAATGGTACGTTATCTCCAATATCATAATCGGCTGAATCCTGCCATTCTGTTGTATCTCCAGTTGTATCGTTTGTATCTTTTACTTTCTTTTCAGACTGTGGTTTGTCTGCTTTTGGTGTGATCGTTAAGTCTTTTGATACCTGTACGATATATGTTGTGTAAACATCGTTCTGATTAGTTAAAGAGTTATCTTTATCTTTGATCAGATAATATCCTTCTGGCACATCAACTGTTCCATTTTTTACTGTCTTATATGGATTTCCTGTTAAGTCTACATATTTCTTGATCGTAGCTAATTTTGTCTGATCTGCATCACCTGAATTCAGTCCTTTGATTTCCTCTAATACAGTTTTGTCTACGTCAGTTCCTGGTATTTTTGTACCATTGCTTCCCCATTTTACATTGGAAAGTGTTTTTCCGCCCTCACTTAGATCACCTGTGAAGATCTGATAGATCTCGTATGTGTGGTTATTGTTTGGCGCAGTAATTGTAAATGTCTTACCTGCGGCAAATGTTGTTACCTTCATTGTGAGTGCCATGGCAAATGCCATAACTAGTGTCAGTGCGATACTGACCATTTTCTTCATTCGTTTCATATTAGCTTTCTCCTCCTAAATGTTTAAAAAATATTTGTTTATCTATAAAAAATCAGCGTATTGTAGGGAGTCACTGATATTTCCGTTTCCAATACAAAAGTGTCATGCCTGCTATGATGAACAGGATTCCTGCTTTTGTATATATGGTGGTTCCAAAACCACCGGTTTCTGGTAATTTGTAAGCTTCTGTTTTGTTTGTTACGATGATCTCCCCTGTTTTGATACCATCGTTGTTTGTGTAGCTTACTTTACAACTTTTTGGTGCATCTGTTTCTTCTATTGTGTAGTAGTATGGATTACCTGTGTCTGAGTCTTTCTTCGTAAGATTATCCCAACTGTAGGTCCAGTTATTACTATCTGATAAAGTGATTTCATCACTTACTTCTTCTTTATCTCCAAATGCTACGTATTTGTTAGATGGCTGACTTTTTGTAATCTCTGGAGTTCCAAATTCATATTGATTTCCATTCGTACAAACAATATTAATCACTGTATCATCTGAAATATTATCAATTGAAAGAATTAAATACCCATTCTCAGACGCCTTCTCCTGTATCAGTTCTTCATTACGATATACTTGATATTGACGATTCCAGCCGCTAACAGATATTGTTGCAGAGCTGCCTTTAACAACGACCTGTGATACCGTCTTTGTTACTTCGTTAGTTCCTGTTCCTCTTGCATTTACCTGTAACCTACAACCATCCAGTTTTGTCTTCTGTCGGTACAGCTTCACTTTCACGGAATCTGATATTGGATCAGTTGTCTGATTGGAATTATCCACCCAGACTTTCTTTACACTGACTCTCGTATATTCATTTGGAACATACATGATTCCTCCCATTCTTCCATAGAATTCAATGCTTCCTTTTTGAACTCCGGATGAATCTGCTTTTGCATTCTTATATGCATCGTCGTTACTTAAGACTTCTCCATTCTTTTGATATCCTTTGTAAATAAAGTAATATTCTTTATTTGTGGTCTGATAACCATCTGGTGCTTTTGTCTCTGTCAGTCGGTATAATTTCTCCTTCTCAAGCCTGTATTTCTCATCACTACTTGCAACATCTAGTGTTATCTCTCCACTGTCTCCTGTCACAAGTTCTGGTGCCTGTTCTACCCATTCTTTCTTGGTTCCATCCCAGTATTCCAGTGAGAATTTTGCTCCTGATAACAACTTCTTATAATCTTCACTGTCTACTTTGTAGATTGTCAGCTTTCCTTGTGTTACTGTCGCAGAGGATGAAGATGTATCAACCTTTGTTCCTGTACTGTCCTCATACAGACCAGATAAGGAAACTTTATTGCTTAATTGTGGTTCATTCTTGTTTCCTGCATCAATGTCATACCTGTAAACAAGTACGCATGCAAGTTCATCTGGTACTTTGACTGTCATCTGATGTGTTTTTTGATCATATGACACCTTGTATCTGTCAGATGAAATCTCTTCTCCCAGATTGCCTTCTTTTGATGCATCATACTGATATAATTTCACCTGGCTAAGGTCAAGGTACGCATCTACTTTATCTGGAATTGTCATTGTGTCTGTCAATGTCAGCCAGTCTTCATTCTTTAACAGATCTTCTGCGGCTGGATTGATCACAATTTTATAGCGAACTGCACTGATCAGCTTTCCATTCTCATCTTTGAGCTGTTCTGCTGATTTCTGTACTTTATCTACTTCTTTGTCAACCGTTGTTGTCTGCTCTGCACTGTTTCCATTCCACTCAACTTTATTCGTATAAGTTTTGTTGCTGTTTGCCATGTTCTGCCAGAAATCATCGTCTTTTACAGAAACCTGATACATGACTTCCAAAGTATTTCCACCTGCTGAATCCTGAGTCATTTGTTTGTCATTGTAGCCTGCAGCAATTTTCATTGTTACTTTCTGTCCATCAACTGTATAGGTAATCTTCTGGCTGTCATTAAAGTCATATCCCTGATAATTTGTTGTCGGATGCCAGTTTGCATTGCCATAAAATGCTCCTGTCACACTATTTTCAACAAGTGTTGCGCCTTCTGGCAACGTATCTGTCAGAGTTATCTCTCCGTTGTCGGTTGCTTTTGTATGAATCAGCAAACGATAATACAAAATTCCATTTGTCTGATCATAGTCGACATCAATCGCACCATCTTTATATTCCATCCAACTTCCATGATTGATTCCATTCTGCTTCTCAATTGGATTCTCGATCGTATAATCATGATCTGCTTTCGCTGTGTGGTCTGGAATTGCTGCATTGTTTGTAAACTTCCATGTGTCTCCCTGATTCATCTGAGAAGTATTGATGATTGTTGAGTAATTCAATACAATCTGCGTTCCCGAAACATCTTCATGACCTTCTTTTGGTGTGACAGAAATCGTGAATTTGCGCACTTTTGACGTATTGTCTGTTGCTGAAATTTCATTTCCATCTTTGTCATAATATTTGAAATCAAAGTTTACATAATCGTTATTGTATTCCAGCTGCTGAATGCTTCCATCAATACTTAGTGAGATTTTCAGCTGCTCTAACTGTGCCTGTAGTTCACTTGCAACCGCATAGTGGCTGTCATCGTCTGGTGTTGATGTTCCTGCCTCTGATACTGCCTTTTCAATCGTATCTGTGTAAGTAAAGCTGCCCATCGCTCCATCTGGAAGTGTGATGACTGACTGCCATTTGTAATAAGTTTTATCATTACTGCTTTCAACGCCTGTATACTGTTTTGAAAGATTCCATTTTCTATGCACTACATCTGGATTAGCTCCGGAATTATAATTATCTCCGTCTTTTCCAATCGTTGCATTGTTTGATACTGTTCCATCATTATCTGGTGCTTTTGTCCAGTATTCGATCGTATATTTATCTTTGGATCCATCTGGAAATTTGTATGAAATCTCCTTGCCATTGACTGTTACATCTCCGACTTCTTTTCCATCACTTCCTGTAATCGTAACTTTTCCAACAAGATCCTGTGGAAGAGTATCCTTAAATGTATATCCTCCGATATCTTTTCTGTCTTCATTTATGTAGACTTTCCAATGGATTAAGCCTTTATCTTTGTCGTAATATCCTTCTTTAAAAATCTTGGCTTTAGAAATCTCAACGCTGCTCCAACTCCAGTTATCTTTCTTTCCGGTCTCTGCACCAGCTTTATTGGAAACGGTTCCAGATCCATTTGCACTTGTTGCTTTGGCATCAGCTTCGTATTCTACGATATATTTCTCACCTTCTGCTAATGCTGGAAGATCACTAACTGTAAAGTTCTGATTACCATCTGAATCCTGTCCAAAACTTGGAGTTTTGTTTGTAACTTGTGTCTTATTTCCATTTGCATCGACTTTCCAGATCGTAAAGCTGTCTTTATCATAAGCTCCACTTGCTGTATTCTTTACAAACGTATCTTTGATCGTTACAGTATTATCCATTGTTCCTTTTGAACTTGAAACTGTAACTGTATATTTAACTCTGTTGTCTGATGTCAGCTTAGATTCTTTCTTGGTCGAAATATTATAATTCTCAGTATCTTTCTTAACTGTAATATTTCCTGCATCCCCACCAAAATTAATCTGCTCACTATCTCCAGTTCCTGTTTTTGATACCGTTCCTTCAAACTGCAGATCACCGATAAATGCTTGTGATGCATCAAATTCATCATTAAATGTAATCTTTACCATTCCATCAGAATCAATCACATAAGTTCCAACTTCAGTCAGTCCCTGATAAACTTTTCCTGTCTCCGCTTTGAAAGGTGCAACGCCTTTTGGAAGCTGATAATAAATCGTCTGGTTTCCACCTGCTGCAATCGTACCTGCTGGCAGTCTATATTCAAGTTTTACACGAACCTGATCGCCTTCGGTAAATTCTGTAGATGGCTTCCACTCTCCATCACTGTCAAGTTTTGATACTGTTGCACTAGTGATATATTGTGTGAAATCGATATCATCTTTTGCTATATTAGTTTGTACACTCTGCACGACAGCCTGTCCTGATTCAGTCTTCACTGTATTTAGCTGCTTTGCAGTTTCTGTCTTTGTTTCAGTGTTATCTGTTGAACCACTCTTCTCATAACATGCATCTGTATGTGTATGTTCTTCCTTGCCGCAGATCAGCACTTTCTTAACTTCTGGATAACATTCTTTCGTGTGTGTATGTTCTTCAACTTCTAATTTTCCACACTGCAAAGTATCTGTTACCTTTCCGTCCTTGTCTTTGTAGCAGTCTTTGGTATGTTTATGCGGTTCGTAAGATTCTAATTGTTTGCAGATCAGTTTCCCATCTTTGTCATAACACTTCTTCGTATGTTTGTGTCCTTCTTCTTCCTTTAATGGACAGACTAACTTTCCTTCTGAGTTATAACAGTCTTTGGTGTGTTTATGTAATACAAAATCTGCCTTGCCACAGATTAGATTCTTGTCTTTGTCGTAACATTTTTTCGTGTGTTTATGAATCCTTAAATTGTCTTCGCACAACAACTTCTCAACAGGTTCTTCTTTATAGCATTTTTCTGTATGTGTATGTTCTTCCTTGCCGCAGACTGGTTTCGCAGTCATCGTAAGTGCTGGGAGTACCAACATATATGTTGTGACAAAAACGACCATCACTGCCAGACTCATCACAATCTTTTTCCATATTTTTTGTTTTCTTTTATCTTCAAGATATTTCTTTACTTGTCCCAATAATGAATGGTTCATTTGTGATCGTTCCCCCTTCCCCATTGTTCATTATTGTTTAATGTACCGGCCCTAATTTCTTTAATGGCCATACGCGAAAGACCAGTTTACCCACAATTTGATCTTTCCCGACGCATCCAACAGATGATTTTCTGCTGTCCACAGATACCGAACGGTGGTCTCCCATTACAAAAACCTTGCCTTCCGGCACCTGATAAGGTAACTTAATGTCGCAATGTCCCAGAGCTTTCTGTTTTACATACGGCTCATCCAGTTTATTTCCATCAATGGTCACATCCCCCGCTTCATTGATATCCACCCACTGACCGGATGTTGCGATCACTCGTTTTACCAGTATCTTATTATTGTAATAAAATGCGATAATATCGCCTTTTTTGCACTTTGATTTCTTTAATGACACTACCATATCTCCTGCGGATACCGTTGGTGTCATGGATCTTCCATAAATCTGAAGTACTGGAAGGAATACCGTTGCGATCAATATCGCGATCGCTGCAACAACGATCAATATTGAGATTGTGCTGCGAAGTTTTCTTATATATTTTCTATGGTAATCCTTACGTTCCAGTTCTTTCTGCAGCTGTCTTGCAAATGCTTCTGACTGCTGCAATGAATCATCATCTTCTTTATTAAGCTGTGATCTTAATTGTTCTACTTCTTTATTTTGCTCAAGAAGCAGCTCAAGAAGTTCTGACTTCTTGAGCTTGCGAAGTTCTTTATCCGTCATTTTGCGCCCCTGCTTCACTTCTATACAGTTGTTCATCTTTTAATTTCTGCAGTCTTGCTTCTCTTTCTCTTGCCCATTCGTAATCGATCATGTATTCTCCATTAAACATTGTGTTCAGGTGCTGTTTGAGTTGGAACAGATCACATTCTATCTTCCATGTCAATATCCTGCAGCTTCCTCTTTTACTTTGGAAAATACCTGAACAATCATGCTGTTCAAACTTCTTCCGGCAGTATAAGACTGCTTTTCTGTATAAATTCTTTACTCTCTCGTCATAGATCCTGTTTGGCCAGAGCTTATCAACCGCTTCTTCCATACTAACATCCCCACCTTCATGGTCAATGCATAGTGCAAGAAGCTCTTTTGATTTGGCATTCGAAAAATGAATCGGCATTTTGTCAATAAACACTTCAAAATGTCCGAATATCAATATCTTTACTCGTGGCTTTAATCTGCCTGCCAACAGCGATACCCGCTGTACCAGATCTGCAATCTCGATTGCATTATATGGCTTCATAATGTAATAGTCGGCTTTTGCATCATACAAAGCCTTCTTAATATCATCTGGATGCTCCATTGAGTAGATCAGAACCATATCCGGATAAATCCTTCTTAATTCTTTTCCCAGAAACAGTTCCCCGTTTTCTTCCTTAATATTAAGAATCGCAAATTCTATCTCATGCTGCTTTGCAAATTCTAACGCTTCCTCTGGCAAGCTGAATGCCCCTAATAGTTCGATTTCGCCATACTCCCCCAGTATACACTCTAACTGATCTAAATATTTCAGTTCTTCATCTACTATTATTGTTTTCATTATTATCTTTCTTTATCTTTATGCAAGTCTTAAAAAATTATATCTTCTCCCATTGAGAGAATCCTAGCATTCTTTCCGTGACTTATGTGTGACTATTTCCTATATTTAGTTACTATATGAAATTTTTTTATTCTTTGTACTAATTGTAGTACACCCCCCCCCCGGCTT
>OBWY01001328.1_pt1 | contig 15106 bp, 13 predicted proteins | sample 1538081 | NCBI WGS metagenome assembly OBWY01 (sample SAMEA2580089, study PRJEB22360) | human gut metagenome | biome: human gut; feature: human-associated habitat; material: faeces | place: Denmark | collected 2008/2010
CGAGCTGCTGCTTTGAAAAATGTGTGCGATGGATAAGTATTGGTGCCGTCCGTCGGCTTCCCGCGCCTTCCGCAACGCAGAAAAGAAGGTTGCGGAAAGCTTCGTGGACGGCAAGATTTGGTTATGTGATTGCGATTGCGTGGCGATTGTGTAAGCCGCGGCCTACGCAATCGCGGATTAATATGTCGATATGTGGTTTGCTCTTGAGTTCTGTCAAAGCACCAGCGAGAGCAGCATTACGCAGCCCAAGCCGACCGCCGACAGGATGGTTTCCATCAGCGACCAAGTCTTCAGCGTCTGGCCCACGGTCATGCCGAAGTATTCCTTGACCAGCCAGAAGCCGGCGTCATTCAGGTGCGAGAAGAACACGGATCCTGCGCCGATGGCTAGCACCAGCAGCGCCAGGTGGGTCGGGTTCATGCCGGTGGCGAGCGGCATCATAATGCCGGAAGCGGTGACGGTGGCCACGGTTGCCGAACCGGTGGCAAGGCGGATGAGCACGGCCACCAGCCAACCGGCGATCAGCGGTGATCGAATTGGCGATCACGTCGCCGATGCCGGAATCGACCAGCGTCTGCTTGAAGCCACCGCCTGCGGCGACGATCAGAATAATGCCTGCCACGGAGCCGAAGGACTGTCCGACCATGCCGTTGACGGCGTCACGGGAGAACTTCTGCAGGTAGCCGAGGGCGACCATGGCGAAGACGGTGGTGATGAGCAGCGCCACGAGCGGGGTGCCCAGGAACGCGATCACGCGGCCCCATGTGGTGGTGTTCTGACCGGTCAGGTCGACGATGGATGCAGCGAGCATCAGTACCACCGGCAGCAGGATCACGGACAGGGCCGTGGTGAAGGACGGGCGGTTTTCCGCGGATTTTGGCGCTTCGGCCTCAGCCTTGTTTTCCGGAGCGGCGATTGGTACCCACTTGGCTGCGAGTTTGCTGAAGATCGGGCCGGAGACGATTACGGTTGGGATGGCTACGAGCAGGCCGAGTGCCAGGGTGATGCCAAGGTTTGCGTTCAGTGCGCCGATTGCGGTGAGCGGGCCGGGGTGCGGCGGCACGAACGCGTGCAGGGTGGAAAGACCTGCGAGGGCCGGAATACCCAGCAGTACAACCGGAGCTTTGGCGCGGCGGGCGGCGAAGAGCACCACCGGAATAAGAATGACTACGCCGACTTCGAAGAACATGGGAATGCCGACGATGAACGCGATTAGTGCCATTGCCCACGGCAGGCGTTGCAACGGCGTTTTGGACATGATGGTGTCGACGATGGTGTCGGCTCCGCCCGACTTGAACAGGATCGTGCCAATGATCGAGCCAAACGCGATGAGCAGACCGACATTGGCGATGGTGGAGCCGACGCCGGAGGTGAAGCTGCCGAACGCCTTGTCGTATTCCACGCCTGCACATACGGCCATTGTGAACGAGCCGGCAAGCAAGGAGAGGAACGGATGCACTTTGCATACCGCGATAAGTAGGACGATGATGGCGATGCCGATGATCGCCGCTGCAATGAGGTTCATGAATCCTCCTCGATTCATGGGTTTGGCGTGCTAGATTTGTCCGATTCTGGAGATTCGGACATTCATGTACCGGTTTTGGTGTTTGGATGTCCGTTTTTTCAGAATCGGACACATTTGGACCGGGGGATGGCGGGTTAGGCGGCCTGGGCTGCGGTTTGGGCTGCCACGGTTGCTGCATAGGCGTTCAGCGCTTCGATGGCACGGTCGACCATTTCGTCGACGCTGCCTTCAATGGAGATTTCCACGCCGTTCTCTTCGGGAGCAAGCGACTCAAGAATGGCGAACTGGCTTGGCAGTAGCGCGGGCGGCATGAAATGGCCCTTGCGTTCGCTGAGCCTCTGCTGAATGAGCTCGTGGCTGCCGTTGAGGTGAATGAAGAATGTGGGCACGTCCTTGGCGAGCACCTCGCGGTAGCTGCGCTTCAACGCGGAGCTGGACACCACAGTGTTTTCGCCGAGCGCCTCGCGTGCCACCATCCAAGAGTTGATGACGTTCAGCCACGGCCAGCGGTCCTCATCGGTGAGTGGAATGCCGGCTGACATTTTGTCGATATTCGCCTGTGGGTGGAAGTCGTCGCCTTCCGCGTACGCGTATCCAAGTCGTTCATGGATGGCTTCTGCGACGGTGGATTTGCCACATCCTGCAACGCCCATCACTACTACGTGAATGCTCATGTTGCTCTCCTTGCTATTGACGATCCTGTGCCGCTTCGCATCAGGAATAAGACTACTATAAACCGTAAAAGTAGTATCAGTCAAATAAAAAGTACTACGAATTGGAAAAATCGTGTGACTTGCTATGCTGGAGATAGTGCAAAATGGCGGTAAATCACGCAATCGCGGATACGCAATCATCTGCGATTTGTGATTGCCGCGCGTGCCACAGAATACGTGAAACATACCGTGAAACAAAGCAGGCATGTTGTGGAGTGGGCAAGGGAGGAGCGATCGATGGCTGAAGGCACGGTAATCGCAGAAAATACCGGCGGTGAGCTGATGCAGGATTCGGTGAGTCGAACGCTTGCCATCGAAATGCTCGACGGCGTGTGGAAGGCTGGCGAAAGCCTTACGTTGGAAGCCTTGCAAAGTCGTTTCGGTATTTCCAGAACCGTGGCGCGAGAAGTCGCGAAAACACTGGAATCCATGAATGCGGTACTCGTCAAACGTCGCATCGGACTTGTCGCACGCCCATTCGGCGAATGGCAGGCGCTCAACCATCAGGTGATCGAATGGCGTCTCCACTCCACGCAACGCGAGCAGCAGCTGTCGTCCCTCACCGAACTGCGACTAGCGGTCGAACCGGCTGCAGCAGCTTCCGCCGCACGTCTTGCCCCCATCGACGTCAAGGCGAAATTCCCCGTGTACGCGGCGCAAATGCGGCAGATCGCCGAAGCCAACGAGGAAGGCGAAGCCGGGCTCGCACAATTCCATGATCTTGACGTGGAATTCCATACGTTGATCCTGCATGAAAGCGGCAACGAGCTGTTCGCCGCGCTTTCCGACACCATTGCCACCGTGCTGCGCGGGCGCGTGGAACTCGGCAAATACCCGATGAAGCCGAAGCCCGACGCGCTTGACGCGCATGATGCCGTAGCCGACGCGATCGCCAAGGGAGAGCCTGAACGTGCGCGCAGCGCCATGCTCGACATCGTCGACGAAGTGGCACGTGCCCTCAATTTCTTCTGATTTTCGAATCAACATTGCGTTTCTTCGCAGACTCTGAAGAAGAATGCAATTGCGATTACTGCGCGGTCGACTCTTGCCATGCGTGACTTTTCAGATGTACGTTGACATTGGAAATACGGCATCACCTAGGAATGCGCACGCAGAATCAATCGGTTACGGTGATTGAATCTACATGCGCATTTAGTAGGCAAGTACTACTTACGGGTGGGGTCTCTTTGCAGGAGGAGGAAGATGAGGGCGACGATCAGCAGGATTGCGATTGAGAGCACGCCTACCGAAGCGTTGTCGGTCAGCGACGTGGTGGTCGCAACGAGGAAGGTGCCGATAATCGAAGCGGTTTTGCCGAAAATATCGTAGAAACCGTAGTATTCGTTGGCACGATTCTTTGGAATGATCTTGCCATAATACGAGCGCGACAACGCCTGAATACCACCCTGGAACAAGCCGACAAGAATCGCAAGAATCCAGAATTCCGTAGCGGAACGCAAGAAGAACGCGGCGAACAGCACAATGCAGATATAAGCGATCACGGCGGTGGTGATCATGGTTTTTGCGCCAAAACGCCCAGCCAGCTTGCCGTACGCGATCGCGCTCGGGAATGCCACGAACTGCGTGATCAGCAGCGCCATTACCAGATGCGTGGAGTCGATGCCCAACTGCGTGCCGTATGAGGTGCTCATGGAAATCACCGTGTTGACCGCGTCAATATAGAAGAAGAACGCGATCATGAACATCCACAGCGGCTTGTTCTTGCGGATTGCACGAAAAGTGGAGCCGAGCTCTGCGAACGTACCGCGGATGGCCTCACCGGTCTGACCTGCGGTAGCGCGGTAATGCACTTGCTTATAGCTGGTGAGCAGCGGAATGGTGAACGCAACCCACCACAATGCGGTGATTACGAACGAAGCGCGCGTGCATGCCACCGTGGACCATCCGAACAACGACGGGCCGCCGAAAATCAGCGCAATACAAGCGATGAACGGAATCGTGGAGCCAATATAGCCCCATGCAAAACCATGTGAAGATACGCGGTCCATACGCTCATTCGACGTGATGTCGACCAGCATGGAATCGTAGAACGTGAGCGAACCGTTCAGGCCGACCGTGGCGAGAATGCACACCACCAAGAAAATGAGCCAGCTGAGCGGCAGCGCCATCGCACAGCAGGCGACCACGCCCGTCAAGAAGAATCCGGTGAAGAACTTCACCTTCATGCCCTGCACGTCGGCCATGGACCCGAGCACGGGCATCATCACCGCGATGATCAGCGATGCGATGGTCTGCGCGTACCCCCATGTCGACACGATATTCGATTGGCCGGCGGACTGCAGTAACGAGTTTGCATAGATTGGCACGACGGCGGTCGACAGCATCACGAACGCGGAATTGCCGACATCGTAGACGATCCACTTTTTTTCGCGGGTGGTTAGTTTTGCGTTGGGTTCCGGCAGATTTTCTGCTGATGCTGCGGATGTTGCAGAAGCTACGGGCGCGGAAGTTGCGGCAGGCGCAGTTGTTGGCGCTGTTGCGCGTTCAGACATGATTGTTGACTCTTTCGAATAAACCGTCAATTCACTGTTGTATACACTACAGTTCATCTTAAATGGATGTAAGGGATGCGCTCTGCCGTTACGTATGAACAATGCATGAACATTGCGACTGATGTGTGATTGATGTTCAGTTTTTGAACAAGCGCCATGATTCCGGGGAATCCAAGGCGATTTCTATCCACAGGTTTGCAATCTGGTTTGCGATTGGCTGGGGCTGGTTGTATAGTTGAGAAGTTGTGTGTTCTGCCGTGCATTCAGTTGCATGGCGTCGAACGCGCAGACTTGCAAGTCAATAGTAATTATAGGGAGTCCATTATGGCAGCTCGTTGCGCAGTGTGCGGCAAGGGACCGCAGACCGGTTTCACCGTTTCGCACTCACATATTCGCAATAAGCGCACCTTCCGCCCGAACCTGCAGCCGGTTCGCACCACCATCGACGGCGAGAACGTTCGCGTTCGCGTTTGCGTCAAGTGCATCAAGGCTGGCAAGGTTCAGCGCGTTGAAGCGTGAATCGCGAAATAACAGCTTGAAACCCCGGTAGACCGCTGGTCGCCGGGGTTTTGCTTTATGCGCCCAGATCTTGAGCGTCCGGATTGTTCCAGTGGGTGGGGAATTTTGCCCGTTGAAGCCGCATCTGTCGGCGTAAATGGGGAGAATGGTGCGTTATGAGCACCACACTGGAAACACCGATTTCATCAATTGAAAGCAACCGCCGCAGGGTTGGCGCGCTGAAATCGCTTGGCGTGGTGTCCGTAGGCGACGCCCTGACCTACTATCCGTTCCGCGTAACCGACCCCGTTCCAGCACACGCACTGCACGAGGCGAAAATCGGGGAGAAAATGGCATTTGCCGCGCACGTGCTCGAAACGCGCGTTTTCCCAATGGCCCGTCGTGGCTTCCGTCTGATCGCAACAGTCACCGACGATGATTTCGCAGCCCGTCGCAACACCCCAAAATCGTTGGCGTCGCTGGTTTTCTTCTCATATCGCAAATCGTATGTCGACTGGGTGCAGCGCAAATTGCACACGGGATCGCTGCTGGTCGTCGCAGGCGAGCCAAGCGTGTATGACAATCGTTTGCAATTCACACATCCCGACCTGCTTACCATCAATCCCGTGCAATCGCAGGCAGAAAGCGGGGAATGGAATGACGGTTTCGGCGATCCTGCAAATCCACCGCTTGGTAATCTGAAATACGATGCGCAAACGGTTGATGAAGCATTGAAACGAGTCTGCCGTCCGCGACCGGTATATCATGCGAATTCCAGGATTTCCAGCGAACATATTCACGAATCGGTATTGAAATACATGGATGCGTTGCGTGGAAGCGAGTATTTGCCATCGCAAACGCCAAATAATTCCTCGGATAATATCGCACAAGAAGGGGAGTTTGACGCTCCTCAAGTAGATCGTGAAGCGCAGATTAAATCGTTGTCTGTTGCTATTCCCGACATTATTCCGGAAGATTTTCGTGAGAAATATGGGCTTATGCATCGCGCTGAAGCATTCATGGCGATTCATGATCCGGTCGATCGCAAGAATTTCGACAACGCCCTGCAAACGTTGCGATACGAGGAAGCGCTGATCTGCCAGACCGCACTCGTCAAAACACGCGACGCATCACGCAAAAACAGGGCGACCGCATGTTCCGTAACGCGGTTGAAAGACGATTTCATTGCCTCGCTGCCGTTTGCTCTGACGAGCGGTCAAAGGCAGGTTATTGCCGATATTTCCGCCGATATGACGCGCGATTACCCCATGCAACGATTGCTGCAGGGCGAGGTTGGATCCGGCAAAACCGTGGTCGCGGTCGCAGCCATGATGCAGGCTGTGGGATCAGGCGGGCAGGCTGTGCTTGTAGCGCCAACGCAGGTTCTTGCCGAACAGCATTATGCGAGCATTTCCAAAATGGTGGCGAAATTGACGGATGCAGACGATAAAACGGCTTCCGCAATCCAGGGAAATTCTGCGTCAACTCAAGTGTCAAAAGTCCAACAAACTGGGGAATCCACACAACAAACTATCAACAATAATGCTGTGGATAAAGGTGCACAACTTGTCGACCTGTTTGACATAGCCGAAATTTCCAATGTGGATAACTCAAATAACGACGATTCGATTACATTACGAAGTGAGCAATCGCATATTTCCGATGCGCAAAAAGCAGGTATTCCAAGCAAAGGGAACGATATATTCGGCACAAAAGATGGGGAGATTCCCGTATTTCTTCTTACGGGAGGCATGCGACTTGCCGAACGCCGCCGCGTACTCGCCGCAGCCGCATCAGGCATGCCCTGCATCGTCGTGGCGACGCACGCCGCATTTTCCAAGAGTTTCCAGGCGCCGAACCTCACACTGGCGGTAATCGACGAACAGCATCGCTTCGGTGTGGAGCAACGCGAATCGTTGAATTCCAAGGGGACTACTGCGCCGCATCTGCTGGTCATGACGGCCACGCCGATTCCGCGCACCGCAGCCATGACCTGGTTCGGCGATCTTGATATTTCCGCGCTGACCGAACTTCCTGGCGGCCGCAAGCCAATTCGTACATTCGTGGTGCCGGAAAGCAATGCGTCGCTGATGAGCGAAATGTTCGCCCTGATCCGTAAACGCATTGATGCGGGTGAGCTCGCCTACGTGGTCTGCCCGCGTATCGACGACGATTCCGAAAATGCGGACGACGTGTTGGCGGAGTCGGCTACTTCAAACTCGAAAACCACGGGCTCGCCGATTCCCGCCTTTGATGAAGCATACGATCTTGGCGAAGACGACGAACAGCGCGCGCAACGTCCCCCGTTGCATTCCGTCGCAGAAATCGTGGAGCGTCTGCAATCGTTGCCGCAATTCAAAGGCATTCGCTTCGCAACATTGACCGGGCGCGACGATGACACCACAAAATCGCAGGTTATGGCCGATTTTGAAGCCGGTATAACGCCGATTCTGGTGGCGACCACGGTAATTGAGGTCGGCGTGGACGTTGCGAAAGCCAGTTGCATCGTGATTTTCGACGCGGATCGGTACGGACTTTCGCAATTGCACCAGTTGCGAGGGCGCGTTGGCCGTGGCGGCACTGATTCGGGGGCTTTCCTGATTTCGCGTGCGCCTGCGGACAGTGATGCCGCCCGCCGTCTTGACGTGATTCAGGGCACGTTGGATGGTGCTGAAATCGCACAGGCCGATTTGGAATTCCGTGGAGCCGGCGACGTGCTCGGAGATGCGCAATCCGGCGGAAAAACGGGATTGAAGCTGCTGCGCGTGGTCAAGGATGTGAAGATCATCGAACAAGCACGGGCCGAGGCCACGCAGCTTGTTGCGACCGATCCCGATTTGCTTGGATTCGTGCAGTTGGCTGGAGCGGTATTGGATTTCACGCGCGGCAACGAAATGTTCCTGACCAGCAATTAGTTTGGCACGCCTAAAAGAGCCGGACACACCTAAATTAAGCCCGCCACGCTAGAGTAGTGCGTATGCGCGTAATTTCAGGACGATTCAAAGGTGTGGCATTGACCACGCCGAAGTCGGGTACCCGACCGACTACAGATCGCACCAAAGAGGCGATTTTCTCGCACCTTGATTCGTGGGGAGTGTTGGACGATGCCCGCGTGCTCGATTTGTTTGCAGGAACCGGTGCTTTGGGCATCGAAGCATTGAGCCGTGGCGCGCGAGAGCTGGTGGCGGTGGAATCCTCCGCTCCGGCGGCCGCATTGATCGCGCAGACGCTGACCGCGTTGAAGCATAACCGTTCGTGGGAACATGGCATGAGCGCCCGCGTGGTGAAGGCCCGCGCGGAAAAATACGCGGCTTCGGCTTCGGCCGTTGAACCGTTCGACATGGTGTTCATCGACCCGCCGTACGCCTTCGAAACGAATGATTGCAACCAGCTGCTTGCCGATCTTGCCAGCCGTGAACTGACCTCCAGCAACACGGTGATTATGCTGGAACGATCCACCCGTTCCGAAGCTCCCACGGCCCCCGCAAACTGGGAAATCACCGATCGGCGCGATTATGGTGAAACCGCCGTCTACTACATTGAACCCAGCGAGCCAATTTCCGATAACGGTCAGCAATAATCGCAAAAAACTTGCGATTATTCCGCGTAAAAACAAGCGTTTGAAAGCTAGCGTTTGCGCGGGTGAGCGGCGGAAACCTCCCAACCGAGCGCCATCAGCGTCTTGCGATCGGCTTTGTCGAGTTTGGTGCAATCCAGCGCTTCGATCAGATCCGGACGCAACTCGTCGGTTTTCTGGAGCGCCTCATCACGGCGGAAACGATCCACTTTCGCATGATTGCCGGAAAGCAACACGTCCGGAACCTTGATGCCACGCCATTCGGCAGGCTTCGTGTACTGGCGATGCTCCAACAGCGCGTTCTCGCCCGTATACGATTCCTCAACAATCGATTCTGCATTGCCCATAAAACCGGGCAGCAGTCGCGTAATTGCCTCCAACATGACCGAAACCGCGACCTCACCGCCGTTCAACACATAATCGCCGATCGAATATTCACGCACGTCAATGCCTTGCGCGCGGTAATACTGCGGAATGCGAGCGTCATACCCCTCGTAACGGCCGCAGCCGAACAGCAGATGATCGGCATGGCTTAGTTCCGTCGCATCCTGTTGTGTGAACAGTGGGGCGGAAGGATTCGGGAAAATCAGCACAGGACCTGCGGACGATTGTGCAGTGTCAGTTTTTTCGGAATTGCCGGATTCTGTGGGAACTGCAACAGTTGCAGAATCGCAAGTATCGCAGGAATCTGCGGAATCCTCAATATTTTCCATATTTTCCGTATTTTCGATTGTAGCCGGCTGAAGCTGCAGCAGCTCGTCAAGGCATTCGCTCCACACTTCCGGCTTCATCACCATGCCCGCGCCTCCGCCGACAGGAGTGTCATCGACGGAATGATGCACGTCGTGCGTCCAGTCGCGCAGATTGTGCGCGGTCACTTCCACGAGACCTTTCGTCTGCGCTTTGCCGAGCAGACTGAGGTTCAGCACTTCGAAATATTCCGGGAAAACAGACACGATATCGATCTTCATAATGTTCAGAATACCGGGATGTCTGCCAAGTGACGGAAAACGTAAAGGTGGGCACTGGAAATCCAATGCCCACCTTGAGATAGATATGTGATCGCGAACGATCACAGACCCGGAATAAGTCCTCCGGGCGGATCGAGGGTCAGATAGCCCTCTTCGAGGTCGATGTCCGGCACGAGCTCGTCCACAAACGGTACAAGCGCGCTGTTCTCAACCACAACGCCATCGGCATCCTTCACCGGATTGGCGAGACGAATCTTCAGCAGCCATTGGGCCACTTCTATCACGTCAACGACTTTGCCGACCACCACGCCCGGCTCAAGGCCAAGCATATTGTTTTCAGCCAGTCGTGCCTCAAGGCCAATAAGGTCTTTCGGATACCATTCGTCGGCTTCAAGCATGTCTTCCGGATCGTCCGCCTCGCCATACAGCACAATGCCGTTGGCCGCTTCGGACTGGTCGCGGTTGTCAATGCCTTCGAACTTGACGATCCAACGGTTTTTGAAGGTACGGGAGTTTTCCACCACATACTCTTCTTCGCCGTCTTTCGTGTACAACACAGCACCGGGAGCAAACCGGTATTCCGGTTCGTCCGTAAAGATTTGCACGGTGACTTCGCCTTTGAGCCCCTGCGCACGCCCGATACGACAGACCCTCAGCAGCTCGGGCTGTTGAGGGTCGTCAGAATGCATATCACGCACCACGCTAGGATCTCACCTGCGCACGTCCATGATGTCGACGCGCACCTTGTGGTCGGCCAGTGCCTGCACCACGGTGCGAATCGCATTTGCCGTGCGTCCGCTGCGTCCAATGACGCGACCGATGTCTTCCGGGTTGACGCGCACGCGAATGAGTTCGCCACGCGCGTTCTCATGGGACTTCACTGAAACATCGTCGGGAAAATCGACGATGTTCTTAATCAGATGTTCCACAGCTTGGGCGAGCATGATCACTCAGCTTCCGCAGCCGGCTCTTCAGCCGGAGCTTCCTCGGTAGCGGCGGCTTCGGCTTCAGCCTTGGCCTTGGCTTCAGCTTCGGACTTTGCAGCCTTCAGCTTCTGAGCCTGGGACTCAACGGCCTCAACGCGAGCGGCGGCATCCGGGCCGGCCTCAACGGTCTTCAGGGTGCCTTCAGCGCCTTCAAGGCCCTTGAACTTCTGCCAGTCGCCGGTGATCTTCAGCAGGTTCAGCACCTGTTCGGTCGGCTGGGCGCCGACGCCGAGCCAGTACTGAGCACGCTCGGAATCGATGACGATGGTCGAAGGCTGGGTGTTCGGGTTGTAGGTACCGATCTCTTCGATGGCGCGGCCATCACGCTTGGTACGGGAATCCATGATCACCACGCGGTAGAACGCGTAGAACTTCTTACCCATGCGCTTCAGACGAATCTTGGTTGCCAAAATGGCTCTCCTTGTATAACTAGGGGTGTGCGTTTCGTTTTCTGTGTGGGGCACGGAATCCGAAACCCACGTGTTCCTCACGTCACGCGATAGTTAGAGGGCCTCGCGCGCGCGAATAACTTGACGATTATAACCGTGGGGTACGGACGGATGGGTCTTAGAATGTTTTCCGCTCTACGCGACTTTCCGAATCCATGCAAAACCGGGAAGTCGTTTGTCTGATTCTGCGGAAACGGCCAATTATGCGGCGAATATGATGCTTTGAATGACCGAATCGGCAGAATCGGACATTTGCTGGCATTCGTGAGATGTTTGCGTGGGTCTACATGGCGGAATCGTCGGGATCAGGCAGGTTGGCTACACTTGGAGGTTCCGAGTTTGCGTATGTCCGTTCGGAGTGAACGGTTTGCATAGGGGGAGTTGCCTGAATGATTATCGCGCTTTGGATTGCGTTGATTATTTGCGTTGTATGGATTGCGCTTGGCGAGATGCCGGCTGGTTGGGATGGTCGTTTGCCGCTGCCGTATTTGATTGCGTTGATTCCGTTGCTGTGGATTCCGACGCTTGTGATTGCCATCGCCGGTTTCGCGTTGCATGAGCCGGCTCTCGGGGGAGTTGCTGTGGTGGTCTGTCTTGCGTCGCTGCTGCGCAAAATCGCATATTGGATGGAAAATCTCAATTCTCCCAATACTGCGCAGAGGGTCGCCGAAAAACTTGCAAAAAAGCGTGAAACATCTCGTGAAACAGGCGATGAAGCTGTTGCGGAATCCGCGAAACATGGTCGTTTCCGTGTGATGACACTCAACTGCAGATTCGGTCGCGCCAACGCTGCGGCAATCGTCAGTGCGGTCAAAAAACATGATATTGCAGTACTTGCATTGCAGGAATTGACAGACGATCTGGTTGCGCAATTGGACGCTTCGGGATTGTCTGATTTGCTTCCGTACCGTCAATTGGGGGAGAACAAGGGAACGGATAATGGCGGATTCAACGGTGTGTGGATTCGTATTGAACCAAGCGACATGTCTCCGGTCACTGCGGTGATTCCCGCGGCCGACGTGCCGGGCGTGTGCTTCCCGATCGATTCGATGCGCGGCATCACGTTTGTTTCGGCACATCCGAAGTCTCCGATGCGCGGATGCAAGGAATGGTCCGCCGGCATCATCGGTTTGGGGGAATTGGCGACCACTCAGAAGCAGGGCGACATCACCGTTGTGTTGGGTGATTTGAACTCCGGTACCGATCATCCAAGCTTCCGCAAGCTGCTGAATGCGGGATTCAAGGATGCTGCCTTGTGCGAGGCGAAGGGCCGTCATGCCACGTTCCCATCATGGCTGCCATGGCCGCGCATCATTCTCGACCATGTGCTTTTCACCAAGGGATTGGACGCTTCTGACGTGAGTTCGTTCTGCGTTGAAGGCAGCGATCATCTTGCACTTGTTGCCACGCTGACGTTGAAGTAGTTGATGACGATTATGCGGTAGTCGATTCAGTTGAAAACAACTGATTGGATACGCAAAAGGGGATGTGATTCGATTAAATCACATCCCCTTCTTACGTTTCTGTTTTCGCGTCGCTTGCTTTAGTGCAGCAAGCCTGACAGTCCGCCACCAAAGTTCGGCGGCAGTTCACCGGCATCGCCCATCATGTCTTGCAATCCGGCAGGAAGTGCAGGATTCTGCGGCTTCTTGGCAAAAGCGGAACCGCCGGAAGACTTACCGTTGGAGCTCTTGCCAGCAAGCTTGTCGCGCAATGCCTTCTCTTCGGCCTCGCGCTTCATTGGATTTCCGGACTTGCTCTTCTTCTTGCCCTTCTTGCCTTTGCCCTTGCCTTTGCCGCCGCCCATGGCAGGGCCGCCAAAGCCAGGCATGCCAGCGCCAGCCTTGTTGCTCATACGCTTCATCATCTTCGCAGCCTGCTCGAAACGCTGCAATAGCGCGTTCACCTGCGAAACGGTCACGCCGGAACCGTAAGCGATACGAGCTCGACGAGAACCGTCAATAATTGAAGGGTCACGACGTTCCGCAGGAGTCATCGAACGAATAATGGCCTCAGTACGATCGATTTCCCTCTCATCGAACTGCTCAAGTTCCTTACGATGCGCGGCCATACCCGGAATCATGCCAAGCAGATTTTTCATCGGACCAAGCTTGCGCACCTGCTGCAGCTGATCGAGGAAATCATCCAAACCAAAGGAGCCATCGGAAATCTTGATGGCGGCCTTACGAGCCTCTTCCTCATCGAACTGCTTCTGCGCCTGCTCGATCAGGGTAAGAATATCGCCCATATCGAGAATGCGGGAAGCCATACGATCCGGATGGAGAACCTCGAAATCCTTCAGACCTTCGCCAGTGGAAGCGAACAGAATCGGCTTGCCGGTAACGGAGGCGACAGAAAGCGCGGCGCCACCACGGGCGTCGCCATCAAGCTTCGAAAGCACCACGCCGGTGAAGTCCACGCCCTCATCGAACGCCTTCGCCGTCTGCACGGCATCCTGACCGATCATCGCGTCGATCACGAACAGGATTTCGTTCGGCTGCACGGCGTCGCGAATATCGCGAGCCTGCTTCATCAGCTCTTCGTCAACGCCGAGACGGCCTGCGGTATCGATGATGACCGTGTCGTACAGCTTCTGTTTGGCCAGCGCAACAGCGTCACGCGCCACCTTCACCGGATCGCCGGTGGTCAGACCCGGGGAAGCAACGGCTTCGCCACCATCGGACTGCACACCCTTTTCCGGAGCGTACACGGGCACGCCTGCACGTTCGCCAACCACCTGCAGCTGCGTCACTGCGTTCGGACGCTGCAAATCGGCCGCAACCAACAGCGGAGTGTGGCCGGAATCCTTCAGCCAGTAGCCGAGTTTGCCTGCGAGGGTGGTTTTACCAGCACCCTGAAGACCGGCGAGCATGATGATGGTCGGCGGATTCTTCGCAAAATTCAGCGGGCGATCAACGCCAGCGCCAAGCACGGCCGTCAACTCTTCGTTGACGATCTTCACGACCTGCTGGGCCGGATTCAGAGCCTGGGAAACCTCGGTGCCGAGCGCACGCTCGCGGATTCGACCGGTGAAGGAACGCACCACGTCGAGCGCCACATCGGCGTCGAGCAGCGCGCGGCGGATTTCGCGGATCGTACCATCGATATCAGCCTCGGAAAGCTTGCCTTTGCTCTTCAGATGCTTGAACGCATTCGAGAGCCTATCTGTCAAAGAACTAAATGCTGCCATAATGTTCCTCAGTCTAGCCGTCCCGCGGGAAATTTCGCAGTCCAATTAATGGTGTTGATGATGTTCGGTTGATATTCGGTGAGGTGCTTGATGCTATTTGCGTGAGAAATGAAAATCCCGTCTCTTCCAGTAGAAGAAGACGGGATTATCGCCCATTGATGATGCAGCGGATTATTTGAGGGTCCAGGTGGGGCCCTGGGGGGTGTCTTCGATAGTGATTCCGGCTGCGCCCAAGGCGTCACGGATGGCATCGGCGCGGGCGAAATCCTTGGCCTTGCGGGCTTCGGCACGTTCCTCCAACTGTTCGGAAACCAAACGGTCAAGCGCAGTGTGCTCAGCGGAATCGGCACCGGCTCCGGCGGCCCCGCCGGCCGCACCCTCGCTGACCCACGGCTCCGCCAACGGATCCAAACCAAGCGTATCGAGCATCGCACGCACATTCACCAAAACAGCGCGAACTTCAGCCTTCGCAACGTCCGAATCAACACGATCGGCAAGCTTCGAAAGCAACGTGTTGCCGGAACGAATCGCTGTGAAAATCGCAGCGGAAGCGCCGGAAACATTAATATCGTCGTTCATTGCGGCAACGAAATCAGCCGGCAGATCATCGGCGGAAATCGAAGTGATCTCTTCGCGAGGCGGCTGCCCCCCCACCGCCGGACCCGGCCCGGCCAGGTTACGATT
>OBWY01001368.1_pt1 | contig 14732 bp, 9 predicted proteins | sample 1538081 | NCBI WGS metagenome assembly OBWY01 (sample SAMEA2580089, study PRJEB22360) | human gut metagenome | biome: human gut; feature: human-associated habitat; material: faeces | place: Denmark | collected 2008/2010
TGCAACGGTGGGGCTGGCCGGTTAGCCGCTTTTGCCGCCCGAGGCCAGCGTATGTATCTCCGACAGGATGCGGGATTTCATCTCCTCGGTGGCCTTGTTGGTGAACGTGACGGCCAGGATGTGACGGTACAGCGTGGGTTGCTCGACCACGTCCCGCACGTATTTGTATGCCAGCTGGTAGGTCTTGCCCGACCCGGCGCTGGCGTTCAGTATTCTCGCTCTCACTTGGTTATCGCTTCAAAATGTCGGATGGAAGCGGCCGGTGGAATCCCGCTTTGCGGCAGGTTTGCTGCTGCCCGGGCATTTTTTCCGGCCGCATCGATGCCGGTGGCGGATGAAGGCTGCCGGAGCCGGATGCCTGCCGGCTAAACCGACGTTCTTTTGGTAAAGGTAGCGATAAAATGGGAAACGGACGGAGAAATTCAAAAAAATATCGTATCTTGGCGTTACGAAAAAGCAAAAAACAGAAAAAACTATGAAAAGATGGATACTGAGCCTGGCGCTCCTGACGCTGGGATTTACGGCTTCGGCCCAGAATGATCTGATCGATCGGGGGGAGTTGGCTCCCGAAATCGCAGCGGCGAGCGGCGAGAAAATGGAGTGGCTTCCTTCCTTCAATGGTGTGATCGTCGAGGGGTTGTTCCGGATCCGGTTCGAGCGGGTGCCTATGGATCAGGCTCCCAAGATCGTTTTCAACACCAAAGGCGTTTACGACAGCCGCTTCACGGCGGAGGTGAACAAGAATAAGATGCTCGTGATTTCCGAGCGCATCGGCGCCCGCGAACGTTCCGAAACCGAGGTGACGGTTTATTACAACAACCTGGAGGAGATCCGTATTTCGGGGGCGAATGCCACGTTCGGGGAACCGATCGACTTTCCGCAGGCCCGGTGCTGGTTTTCCAACGGGGCGGTCGTCAGCGCGGCGCTTGATGTGAAGGATCTTCAGATGGATGTGACGGGCAAGAGCGTCGTGGTCCTGACGGGCAAGGTCCGTTACTGGGATCTGAATGTTTCCACGGCCCAGGTGGACGCTGCCGCTGTCGAAGTGATGTCCGTGCGTGTCAATTCCACCTCCAAGGCCGACGTGACCATCACCGCTCCGGAGCGCCTCGAGGCGTCGGTCGGTACGAAGGGCCGGATCACCTGCATCGGAGAGCCCGAGTTGCTGCACACTTCAAACTCCCTGATCGGGGGCGAGATCACCTTCAAATAGCGCACTCGCCATGCCGGGATTCCTGCAGGAGGTCGCTGCCGATTTATACGACAGATACGGGGACGATATTTCGTCCCTTTCTGTTCTGTTCCCTTCCCGACGTGCACGGCTTTTCTTTATCGACGCCTTGTCCGGCATCGCCGAACGTCCTTTGTGGCAGCCCCGCTGGACGACTATCGACGAGTTGATGAGCGAGATTTCGGGTCTCCGCATCGGCGACCGGGTACGTCTGGTGACCGAACTGTATAAAGTCTATTCGGAATTTCATCCCGAATCTTTCGACAAGTTCTATTTCTGGGGGGAGATGCTCCTCACGGACTTCGATACGATCGACAAGTACCTGATCGACGCCGATATGCTTTTCCGCAACCTGGCCGACATCAAGGAGTTGGAGGCCGACGTTTCGTATTTGAGCCCCGTCCAGTTGAAAATCATCGCTTTCTGGGCCAATTTCACGGACGAAACCTCCCTTTCCGAGGAGAAACGCCGCTTCCTGGCCGTTTGGCAGACGCTGGGCCCGGTCTATCGGACTTTCCGCGAGCGGCTCCGATCTCTGGGGATGGCCTATACGGGGATGGTGCATCGGGCGGCTGCCGAGCGGATCAAGGCCGGCGGTTTCGCATTCCCGGAGTCCCGGCGGTTCGTCGTGGCGGGCTTCAACGCGCTCTCGGAGTGCGAGAAACGGCTTTTCAAGTTTCTCTCCACGGCTGCCGAAACCGATTTCTACTGGGATTACGATACTTATTATACGGACAATGCCGACCAGGAGGCCGGTATGTTCCTGCGCGAGAACCGGATCCTGTTTCCCGCCCGGCGCGAACTTCCGCACGATCATTTCCGGTCGCCGAAGCGAATCGAAGCGATTTCCACGGTATCGAACGCCGTGCAATGCAAGTACGTGGCTTCGATCCTGCGGGAACTGGCTGCCGAACAGGGGCCGCTGGGGAAGGAGACTGCCGTCGTGCTCACGGATGAAAACCTGCTGCTGCCCTTGCTGCATGCTCTGCCTGCGGAGATCGGAAAGGTGAATGTGACGATGGGTTATCCGCTGAAACAGAGCCTTTCCTATTCGTTTATTGAACGATTGATCGAACTGCAAAACCATGCCCGGCAGAAGGAGGGCAAACCGCTTTTTTACCACGCCGACGTGCTGGGACTTCTGTCGCACCCTTATATTCTCGAAAGCGACCCCTCCCGGATCGTCCGTATGCAGGAGGAGATCGTCCGAAACCGGCGTATCACGGTCGCGGCGGAGTGGCTGGCCTGCACGCCGTTGCTTGCTACGCTGTTCCGGAGCGTCGAGGGGTGGCGCGGATTTTCGGACTACCTGCTGGCGGTGATCGCGCAGATCGCCCGGATGCCTTACGAAGATACGGAGGCACGCCGCCGCGTAGAGTTCCTGAACGTCATTTCCGAAGAGGTGATAAAACTTCGCAATTCGATGGATAATTGTGAAATAGAATTATCTATATCGATCTATACTTCACTTCTTCGCCGACATCTGCAAACCCTGCGTATTCCTTACGAGGGAGAGCCTTTGGAGGGAATTCAGGTTATGGGTATCCTCGAAACCCGCAACCTCGATTTCCGCAACGTCATTTTGCTCTCGATGAACGACGACAACTTTCCAGGCAGTGTCGTGACCGGTACTTCGTTCATTCCCTACAACCTGCGGGCGGCTTATGCCTTGCCTACGCCGGAGCATCACGAGGGGGTTTACGCCTACTATTTTTATCGTTTGCTGCAACGGGCCGAGAACGTGCGGATGCTCTATTGCGCTCATGCCGACGACAAGACCACCGGCGAACAGAGCCGTTACATCTATCAACTGGAGTACGAAACTCCCTTCGAGATCCTCCGCCGGGAGGTCGGTATCGATGTCAATCGGATGGAAACCCCGCCGATCGAGGTCCCCAAGCAAGGGGAAACCGCCGAAAAGTTGGCTCGCTTCCTCGCGCCGGACGATCCCGTGCGGCTGTCGCCTACGGCTTTTTTCCGGTATGTGGCTTGTCCCCTGCGCTTCTATTTTCACTCCGTGGCCCGGTTGGAGCCGGACGACGAGATTTCGGAGGAGGTCGATGCACCGATGTTCGGTACGATTCTCCATGCGGCTTTGCAGCGGCTCTATGCTCCCTTTGTCGGGAAGACCGGCTGCGGAGAGGCGTTGCGTGCGCTGACTCGTTCGTCCGAAGTGGAGAAGGCGGTAGTTGCGGCCATCAATGAAAACTATTTGCAGGATGTTGAAGCGACGGTTGAGGATTATAGCGGTAATCTGTTGTTGGTCAAAGATATTGTAATCCGCTATATTCGGGGCGGCGTATTGCCTTACGACGCCGCGCATGACGATTTTACGGTCGAAGGACTCGAGGAGCGGATCGGGCAGGAGTTTGCGTTCGAAAGCGCCGGAAAATCCCTGCGTGTGGTCTTCGGGGGCCTGGCCGACCGGATCGACCGCCTGCCGGACGGTACGCTGCGGGTCGTGGACTATAAGACCGGCGAACCGCACCTCGATTTCCAGGGGGTCGAAGCGCTCTTTCGTGGAGAGGCCAAACAGCGTCAATCCAATATTTTACAGACGTTGCTCTATTCGATGATGCTTTTCCATTCGCGGGGGGTGGATGCCGAGCCGACGCTCTATTACGTGCGGGCCATGCACCGGGACGACTATTCGTCCCGGCTCGTCGATCGGGAGGTGGGGCGCCCGGGCGTACGCTATTCCGAATACCGCGAGCCTTTCGAACGGCTGTTGCGCGAAACCCTCGCCGAGATGTTCGATCCGGCGATTCCGTTCCGTCAATGCGAGGATGCCGAGCATACCTGCCGCTATTGCGATTTCCGCGAGATCTGCAAACGCTGACGCGGGCATGTCGCAGCGATTTTCTCCGTGTCGTCTTTTCGGAAAGGCGATTACATTTTCAATCTGCCCCTTGTCCGACGATCGCTTTTCGCGGCTGGTGCCCGCGTTCATAATTCTGTCCCTGAATCCTCTTTTCGGAGGGAGTCTGGGCCACTGTGCTCCCGAAGAGGTGTATATGAAAGTGTATAATCACGTTCGGAAAATCAGTTTGCAGCCTGTAAATACCGGCCATAGAGCGCCTCATATCTTGATCTGATTCATTGACGGACGGTGCGAGCGTATTTCCGACGATATGCGGGATCGGCTCGGAGAACCGCTTTTGCGGGAGGGTCGGTCAGTTCACAACGGATTTTTCGCGGGATGCCTGTAAATACTCCCGCAGGATTTTTTCGAGTTCCGTCGTGCCGATATCGACTGTTGAAGCCGTGATTGCGTAGGGGGATCCAAAGTATTTCATTTGCCAGCGCATAAGCTCTTTGGCAATCCGGTTTTTCTCCTCGTCGATCGCCCGGTCGGGATCGTGGAGTTCGATCCGGATGAATTTCTGCCCGTAGGTTCGGAATACGCTGAAATCCGCAATGCGCTGCCATTCGATCGTGAGGTAGATCCCTTTTGCAGGTGCATAAATCCGCAGACTGTCCGGAGTCAGCAACAGGGTCGGCTTGCTTCGAAAAAAATTTTTCAGCAGCATGATAAATAAGATGCAGAAGCCTCCCCCGAAGAAGATCAATCCTGCGATGCCGATGACCAGCCCGAACGTCCCGTGCGGCTGTACGATGACGAGCAGGCAGGAGAGTGCCGCCATGATCGCTGCGGCGAGCGTCGTGCCCAGCAATTTGCGGTGGCTGGGATAGATAGCCGTTTCTTTTTTCATTCGCGATTCGAAAAATTAGTCGAAGGACTGCATGCCCGACTGGGCGATGCGGATGATCCGCTGGTACTCGACGGGCGACAGTTCCATGAAGAAATAGTGGATCGGATCGACGCGCATGCCGTTGTGCCGCACTTCGTAATGCAGGTGGGGTGCGATCGAAAGGCCCGTGTTGCCCGAAAGTCCGATGATGTCGCCGCGACGGACCTCCTGCCCGCGGCGTACATTGACCGCCAGCAGGTGACTGTACGAAGTTTCGTAACCGTTGCCGTGGTCGATGACGATGGTACGGCCCGCTGTGGAGCGCGAGGCGATCTCCTTCACGCGGCCGTCCGCCGTGGCGAAGACGCGCGAACCTTCGGGCACCGTATAATCGACGCCCTGATGGGATTGCAGGGTGCGGTAGAAGGGATGGATGCGCATGCCGTAGGAGGCGGTAAGCAGCGTGAGCTGCTGGTTGATAACGGGCTGTATGGCCGGAATCCGGTTGCGGCCGTCGCCGACCGTATCCAGCAGACGTTGCAGTTCGAGGTACGATTCGTTGAGCTTGGTCAGCGTCGCTTCGGATTGTCTGACCTTCTCTTTGAGTTCCAGGATGATCTGACGGTCGGATTTGTCCAGCAGGCTTTCGTACGTTGCGAGCCGCTTGGTTTCATATTCGGTGTCGAAATCGTAAGGATCGGATTCGAAAAGGATGTTGAAGACGTTGCGGTCGCGTTCGGAAACATTTTCCATCACCGTGCGCAGCGAGTCGTAGCGGGCTTCGAGCCGGGTGTATTCGCTCCTCAACTGATCGGTGGAGTGCTTGAGCTCGTATTCGACGGGCGTGTCGAAGAAGAGCGAGAACCCGACGTAGTAGAGGATGGCTGCGCCGAACCACACCAGTACGTGAAACGTGATGTGGATCGCCTTCTGTTTGGGCGTGCGCGGTGTGGCGTATTTGATCGGTCTGCGGGTTCTTGCCATGTTATTCGTCGAAGGTATCGAGGTTGAGCTCCTGCATCTGTTCCATCAGGCGCTCGTACTCCTCGTTGGTCATATTGCGGTTGAAATAGTTGATCGGATTGACGACCTGTCCCATGTGGATCACCTCGTAATGCAGATGGGGGCCGGTCACGCCGCCCGTGTTGCCGACCTTGCCGATCAGTTGTCCGCGCACGACCTTCTCGCCGGGTTTGACGAAGATCTGGCTCAGGTGGGCGTAGCGGGTCTGGTAGCCGTACTGGTGGTTCAGGAGGATCTGCTTGCCGTAGCCTCTGCGGGGCTGTCCCAGGTCGGTGGACTGTACCGTCGCGTCGCCCGTGGCATAGACGTTGTTGCCGATGTTGGCCGCCAGGTCGATGCCTTTGTGCAGGATGCGTCGGTGGTAGATCGGGTGGTTGCGGTAGCCGAACGGCTCGATGCCGTGGCGCAGGGCCTGACGGTCGATGGGCCAGATGGCCGGGATCGCCGTGGACATGTTCTCCTTGTTCTTGGCCAGGATTTGCAACTCGTCGAACGAAACGGAGGTACGGTAGAGCTGGCGGCCGAAAGCGTCGAGCTGCTGCCACGTGCCGATCATCAGCGGGGCGTATTCGTCGCCCGCCAGAGCCGCGTATTTGGACGCCGGATAGGGGGTGTAGATGCCTCCGATATTCAGGGTGTCGGCCGAGAACAAAGCCCGGTAAACGAAGTTGTCGCGGTGGTGTATTTCGTTCAGTTTGCGCTGCTCCGCGCGGATCTTGTCCTGAAGGAGCCGGTATTTGAAGACCAGCTCCGAATTTTCGCGCAGGATGCGGTACATTTTCGGCGTGTAGAAGACATTCGCGAAGACGACGTTGACGATCGATACTGCGATGAAGATGATGAGGATTTTGCGAATGACACGGTAGGTGCGCAGGCGGAACGGGACCGTGACCACCTCATGAGTGGCCGAAACCACCTCACGGGTCAGGGCGTGGGGATCGAACGTCTGCTTTTTTCGTGCCATGATCTGAAAAACTCCTTGGAAGTGATGCAAAATTAAGGTAAAATATGTAATTTTGCAATCTTGTAACTTCTTTAAGTTTCGCGGATTCGAGCGGATGACAGCCTGAGCACAGGCAGCCGGAATCTGCGGAGTGTGTCTTATGAACAACGCAAAGAATTGAAAACACAGTATATGGAATCCAACAAAATTCGTCAGGCTTTCCTCGATTTCTTCGCAGGGAAGGACCATGTGATCGTACCGTCGGCACCGATGGTGGTGAAAAACGACCCGACGTTGATGTTCACCAACGCGGGTATGAACCAGTTCAAGGACATTTTCCTCGGGAATATTCCCCGTCCCTATCCCCGGGCCGCCGATACGCAGAAGTGCCTGCGCGTGTCGGGCAAGCACAACGACCTGGAGGAGGTCGGCCATGACACCTACCATCACACGATGTTCGAGATGCTGGGCAACTGGTCGTTCGGCGACTATTTCAAGAAGGAGGCGATCGGCTGGGCCTGGGAGCTGCTGACCGGGGTGTACGGACTGGACAAGAGCCGCATGTACGCTACCGTGTTCGAGGGAAGTCCCGAAGACGGGGTGCCGTTCGACCAGGAGGCCTACGACATCTGGCTGCAATACCTGCCTGCGGATCACATCATCCGCGGCAACAAGCACGACAACTTCTGGGAGATGGGCGACGTAGGCCCTTGCGGACCTTGCAGCGAGATCCACTACGACCTGCGCGACGAGTCGGAGATCGCCGCCGTGCCGGGCCGCGAGATGGTCAATCAGGGCAGCCCGCTGGTGATCGAGATCTGGAACCTGGTCTTCATGCAGTTCAACCGCAAGGCGAACGGTTCGCTCGAACCCCTGGCGGCCAACTGTATCGATACGGGCATGGGTTTCGAACGCCTCTGCATGATTCTGCAAGGGAAAAAGTCGAATTACGATACCGACGTGTTCCAACCTACGATCCAGCGCATCGCCGCCATGTCTGGCAAAACGTACGGTGCGGATGAGAAGTGCGACGTGGCTATGCGCGTGGTCGCCGACCACCTGCGTGCCATTTCGTTCTCGATCGCCGACGGACAGCTTCCTTCGAACGTGAAGGCGGGCTACGTGATCCGCCGCATTCTGCGCCGCGCCGTCCGCTACGGCTATACCTACCTGGGCTTCAACGAGCCCTTCATCTGCCGTCTGGTGGCCGGTCTGGTCGATCAGATGGGCGGGCAGTTCCCCGAGCTCAAGGCCCAGCAGACGCTGATCGAGAAGGTGATCGAGGAGGAGGAAAGCTCCTTCCTGCGTACGCTCGCTACGGGCATCAACCTGTTGGACGGCGTGATGGCCGAGGTTCGCAAGAGCGGCGGCGAACGCATTTCCGGCAAGGACGCTTTCCTGTTGTACGATACCTACGGATTCCCGATCGACCTGACGGAGCTGATCGCCCGCGAACAGGGGATCGAGGTGGATCTGGAGGCCTTCGAGAAGGAGCTGCAGGCGCAGAAGGAGCGTTCGCGCAACGCTGCTGCGGTCGATACCGACGACTGGAAGGAGCTGATCCATATCAAGCAGAGCAAGTTCATCGGTTACGACACGCTGAGCGCCGAGGTGAAGATCGCCCGCTACCGCCGTGTGTCCTCCAAAGGACGCGTTTCCTACCAGTTGGTGTTCGACCGCACTCCGTTCTACGGCAATTCCGGCGGTCAGATCGGCGATATCGGCTATATCGAAACCGCCAACGAACGGATCCCGGTCGTGGCTACCGAGAAGGAGAACGGCCTGATTATCCATATCGTTACCCAACTGCCCGAAAATCCCGAGGCGACCTTCATGGCCGTCGTGGATCCGGAGAAACGTCAGGCGGCTGCCAACAACCATACGGCGACCCATCTGATGCATGAAGCGCTGCGCAAGGTGCTCGGTACGCACGTCGAGCAGAAAGGTTCGCTCGTGACGCCCGAATACCTGCGCTTCGACTTTTCGCACTTCCAGAAGGTGACGCACGAGGAGCTGCGCCGGGTCGAGCAACTGGTCAATCGTGCCATTCGCGCGAACTATCCCCTCGAGGAGAAACGCGATGCCACCAAGGAAGAGGCTGCAGCGGCCGGGGCGATGATGCTCTTCGGCGAGAAATACGGCGACCGGGTGCGTATGGTGCGCTTCGGCACCTCGGTCGAGTTGTGCGGCGGTACTCACGTGAGCGCTACGGGTAATATCGGGTTCTTCAAGATCCTGAACGAAAGCGCCATTTCCGCCGGTGTACGACGTATCGAGGCCACGACGGGGGCGAAGGCCGAGGAGGTGATCTATGCGGCCGAAGATACGATGCGCAACGTGGCCGATTATCTCAATAACCCGCAGATTCTTCAGTCGATCAAGAAGATCATGGAAAGCAACGAGGCTTTGAAGCACGAGATGGAGGCCATCCGCCGCGAACAGGTGGCCGAGTGGGCCGCGAAGATCGTCGATTCTACGCCCGAGCGTGGCGGGATGCGGCTGATGGCTACGCAGACCGATCGCCGGCCGGATTTCATCAAGGACCTCGCTTTCGCCGTGCGTTCGCGTTCGAAGAATATCGTACTGGTGATCGGATCGATCAATGACGGCAAGCCGACGCTCACCGTCGCTTTGGGCGACGATATCGTGGCGCAGGGAGTCAATGCCGGTGTCGTGGTGCGCGAGGCGGCCAAAGCCATCAACGGCGGCGGCGGCGGACAGCCTTTCCTGGCGACGGCGGGCGGTAAGAACCCCGATGGCATCCAGGCGGCTATCGACAAGGCCGTAGAACTGATTGTGGAACAAGTAAAGTAATGTTTCGGATGAGTAATCGCAAAGTATTGCTGATGATCCTCGACGGTTGGGGCATCGGCGACGGACAGAAGGGGGATGTCATCGCACAGGTGCATCCTGCCTATATTTCGGAAATGACCCGTAAATACCCTCATGCGCAGTTGCGTACGGACGGCGAAAACGTCGGCCTGCCCGATGGGCAGATGGGCAATTCGGAGGTGGGGCACCTCAATATCGGTGCGGGGCGGGTGGTCTATCAGGATTTGGTGAAGATCAACCGGGCCTGCCGCGACGATTCGATTCTGAAGAATCCCGAAATCGTGAAGGCGTTCGAATACGCCAAATCGAACGGGGTGAGCGTGCACCTGATGGGATTGGTTTCGGACGGCGGGGTGCACTCGTCGCTGGATCACCTGCTCAAATTGACGGACATCGCCGATAAATACGGTATCGAACGTACCTACGTGCATTGCTTTATGGACGGCCGCGATACCGATCCGTACAGCGGCAAGGGATTCATCGAACGGCTGGAAAAGCACATGCGGGAACGATCGACGGGCGTCGTGGCCTCGATCGTAGGCCGTTATTACGCGATGGACCGCGACAAGCGTTGGGAGCGTGTGAAGGTGGCCTACGACCTGTTGGTCGAGGGCAAGGGCGAACATTCGTCCGATATGGCGCTGGCGATGCAGAAGTCGTACGACGAAGGGGTGACCGACGAGTTCGTGAAGCCCGTCGTGCGGATCGACGAGGACGGCAATCCGATCGGTATGATCCGGCCGAACGACGTGGTGATCTTCTTCAACTACCGGAACGACCGGGCCAAGGAGCTGACCATCGTACTCACACAGGAGGATATGCCGCAGCAGGGCATGCACACGCTGCCGCTCTACTATTGCTGCATGACCCCCTATGACGCCAAGTTCGAGGGGCTGCATATCCTGTTCGACAAGGAGAACGTGGCCGACACGATTGGCGAGTATGTCGCCCGGCAGGGGCTTTCGCAGCTCCGTATCGCCGAAACGGAGAAATACGCTCATGTGACCTTCTTCCTGAACGGAGGCCGCGAGGAGGAGTTCGAGGGCGAGGACCGCATTCTGGTCGCTTCTCCGAAGGTGGCGACTTACGACCTTCAGCCCGAGATGAGCGCTTACGAGGTGGCCGACAAGCTGGTCGGGGCACTCGACAGGCAGAAATACGATTTCATCTGCCTGAATTTCGCCAACGGCGATATGGTGGGGCATACGGGAGTTTATGAGGCGATCGAGAAAGCGGTGAAGGCTGTCGATGCGTGCGTGGCCAAAGTCGTCGAGGCGGCCCTTCGCAACGGGTACGAGGTCGTGCAGATCGCCGATCACGGCAACGCCGACAATGCGGTCAATGCCGACGGCACGCCCAATACGGCCCATTCGCTCAATCCGGTGCCGATCGTCGTGGTTTCCGACCGCGTGAAAACGGTCCGCGACGGTATCCTGGCCGACGTAGCGCCTACGGTCCTCGACCTGATGGGGCTCGAAAAGCCCGAAGCCATGACAGGACATTCGCTGGTGGAATTTAAGTAGGGGAACTCTTATAGGTATAGAGTGGATTTTATATCGATTTTGATTTGCGTTGAAAAACATCTGTTTTTCAACGCAAATCTTTTTTAGAGGATTCGGGAGGATTTATTCCCGAATATTTTGTATTCTTCGTAACTGTTTGTTGTGGGTATCTTCTTCGAATTTTAATTTAAGGTTTATGAAAAAATTTATCTGTTGCGTTGCGGCGCTTTCGGCATTGATCTTTTCGAGCGGTTGTGGCGACGACGAGAAGCAGGTCGAACCGGTCGATGAATATTGGATCGAATGGAAAAATGAGAGCGATTATCGAATCGATTTCTTTTATGTAGAAGGAGGGTATCGGTGGCATGACGGGATTAATCGTGGAAAGTATGTTTCCGTGCGGGTGTCCGGCTCACCGGAAGGTTTGTCGGACTATATTGAGGACCGAAAGATGGGGCTGTGGTATGAGCAGTTTGTCGTCGATGGCGAAACGTATGCATATATGGAAAACTACGACCCGTCGGGGTCGGGTAATTCCGCTGTGCCAAAGGGTTTGCAGGACGTGCAGCGCTATACTTTGGTAAATAAGGAGAAAAACGGTAGTCTGGCTTTGGTTTGGGTTTATACTTTCACCAATGCCGATTACGAGGCGGCGAAAGCCCGGGGTGCGGTGCATATTACGCTTGGGGAAATTTAATTTTTAGGAATATCAGGCATTTGATTCTTCCCGGAAGTCGGATTCGATTTCCGGGAATTTTCTTAAAAGATTCAAGAAACGAAGTTGTATTTTCGAATATTATCTATTACTTTTATAATGAAGTCAAATCAGCCTGAATTTAAATTATGAGAAAGATTCTTTATTTGTGGATGATTTGCGTCGTGCTGTGCTCTCTTGTAAGTTGCAATGACAGCGACGATAAAACCTATTCGTCCTATGTCAGCCGGTTCGTGTGGGAGAATAGGTGCAATCATAGGATCGAATATTTCTATGTAGAGGGGTGCATCACGAGATCCCAGGGAATAAAGTATGGAGAGCGGGCTGTAAAAGAATTGGAAGGACCTTCGCCCGTGGATTTGCAGACTTTTCTCGACGGAAGAGAAACTCATGTTATCTACGATTCTTTTACAGAAGGAGTTATAATTTACTGTTATATGGAAAATTATTATCCGTCGGGACTCGGAGAAGTTGCGGTTCCGAAAAGTTTGCAGGATCCCGATCGTTATGTTTACAAGGCTTATGAAGAGGGGGATAAATACGTCGTGGAATGGACTTATACATTTACCGATGCGGATTACGAGGCTGCCAGGGCTCGCGGACCGGTGCGCATCGGAATTGTTTGATTCATAACAGAAAAATCGAAGAAAACCCCTGAACTTAAGTTCAGTCCGGGGTTTTCTCATTCGGTCGCTTCGGCGGCGTCTTACTATCGCTGTTCGGCTAAAAAGGTTTCGATATTCCGTTCGATGCAGCCGACCAATGTTTCGAGTGCTTCGACCGGGGCCCAGGCCGTGTGGGGCGAGAGCAGCAACCGGTCGGGGTCTGTTACACGCAGCAGGGGGTTGTCCGGCGACATCGGCTCGCGCGAGAAGACATCGATTCCGGCCGCTTGTTGTCGAGCGCATCGGCGAGGGCCTGCTCATCGACGATGCCACCTCGGGCTACGTTGATCAATAGGGCCGAAGGTTTCATCAGGGCCAATTCCCGGGCTCCGACGAGGCCGCGCGTGCGGTCGTTCAAGGGAGCGTGGATCGACACGATGTCCGACCAGCGGAGCAGTTCGTCGAGCGGCATGGCGGGGTAGGGTTCCTGCCGTTCGACACCCGAAGTCGAAGTATAGGCGATCTGGCAGCCGAGGGCTGCGGCGACTTCGGCGACCTTGTGCCCGATGGCTCCCAGGCCGATGATACCCCAGCGTTTGCCGTAGAGCTGGTGGAGCGGCCGTCCGAAATGGAACGGAGCGTCGGATGCGGCGTATTCGCCGCTCTTGACGTAGCGGTCGTAGTAGATGCTCTGCCGCAGCAGGGCGATGGCGGCACCGATCGTCGTTTCCGTCACCGCATGGGTGGAGTAGCCGACAGCGTTGCGGACCTCAATCCCGCGTTCGGCGGCGGCTTCCAGATCGACGTTGTTCATACCGGTAGCGGCGATGCAGATCAGTTTGAGCTGCGGCAGCACCTTGATAGCTTCGGCCCGCAGGGGGACCTTGTTGGTGATGACGATGTCTGCGTCGATACAACGCTCGGCTATTTCACCGGGCGTCGTTTTTTCGTAGCCGGTATAATTTCCCAGTTGCTTGATGCGGGAGAGGTCGATTCCTCCCAGGCTGTACTCATCTAAAAATACGATATTCATAGTTGCGGTTTTATTTCGGGTCTTGTTTCGGTATGTGCATCCGCCGAAGCAGGGGCCTCGCCGAATAAGACCATCATTTTTTGTACCATTGTCTGCGGATCCGTGGTGGTACCGGGTACGGGAAACGGAGGTGTTTCCGCAGTTTCCGGTACGGATCGGGATTGCCGGGGCCTCGACGGAACAGTCGTAGGTTCCGCGTCGCAGCCGGCGGGCTTGTCTCCGGACCGGACACGGGCGATCTCGTTTGCGGACTGTATCGTCCATCTGTCGTGACCGGCGGATTACGGAGCTGCCTCGGCTATGCTTGTTCGCATCGTTCGCCGCTGTTTTGCAAAGATACGAATAAGCCGAGCGCAAAAGCAATTTTTATTTGCATTTTGCCGAGGCGGAGTATCTAAGACGAAGTCAAAGATACGAAAAGATGGACACTAAGCCAAACTTGGTTGAGTTTGTCCGATTCATATCTTAAAAACAAAGATACTAAAAGCCGAGAGAAAACGGGAATTGTTCCCGTTTTCCGAGGCGCAGCCTATTTAACCGAGGCTATGTCAAAGATAATAATATTTCGAAAAACGGATCTAACCGCTTCTGGATGGTCATAAATCCGTTCCGACAGCCGTTTGAGCGGTTTTCTTGTACGCGGGACGGCTGTTGCGGTCCGCTTACAGCTCTCCGATCACTCCCCGGACGACTACCGAGGCGCAGCCTATGCCGAAGAGGGCGGGCAGGTAGGAGATCGTGCCCGTGTTGGATTTCTTGTTCTGTTCTTCGCAGAGGATCGTCGCGCCTTCGCGTACCGGTTCGGCGGAGAATACGGCTTTGAAGCCGCTGCGTACTCCGGCTTTGTGAAGCCGTTTGCGCAGCATGTGGGCCAGCGGGCAGTGGTGGGTGCGGGAGATGTCCTCGATTTCGAGCCGCGTGGGGTCGGTTTTGGCTCCGGCGCCCATCGAGCTGACCAGGGGAATGCCGCGTTTCAGCGCCCCCAGGATCAGCGCCAGCTTGGGCGAGAGGGTGTCGATCGCATCGACCGCGTAGTCGAACCGTGCCGAGTCGAGCAACAGGTCGGTTTCTTCGTCCTTGATGTATTTATCGACTACGTGGAGTTCGAGTGTCGGGTTGATGTCCCGCAGCCGCTCGGCCAACACCTCGAACGATG
>OBWY01001379.1_pt1 | contig 14591 bp, 17 predicted proteins | sample 1538081 | NCBI WGS metagenome assembly OBWY01 (sample SAMEA2580089, study PRJEB22360) | human gut metagenome | biome: human gut; feature: human-associated habitat; material: faeces | place: Denmark | collected 2008/2010
TTCTAAGGACTATACCGGCTTGTACGTCAAGCGGAGCGGTCAGGTTCCAGGACGCCTCCTGTCCGGTCGTCTCCGGGGTATATTTGAAGATTTTGTTTTTCCATTTCCAGTAGTAGGCGTCAAGTCTTAATTCGTAATCGTAGCCGGCGGTATTGGTGTTGAATGCGGGCTTCTGCAAGTCGCACACCTCGAACAATCCGAAGTTACATTCCACGTATGAGCCAAGTTTGAAATATATGGGATTCTCTAAGGAGAACTTTAACATGATGTAGTCCTCCTTCATCAGAGTGAACTTACGCTTGCAGCCTTCATTGATCAAAGTTGTAAGCAGGATAGCACCGGATATGTCTTTGATGTCGATTTGTTCCATGTCTTCAAAGTTCGGAGATAAAAAAAAGAGTGCCCAATTTTGAGCACTCACATACACGACAATAAAACCAATGTCGTGAATTAGCTTCTGTTTGCCGGATTTGGCTCGTTAAACTTGGCTGAAATTTTTCCGAAAGTTCGGTTTAAACTCTGTGCGTAAGCAACGCTTTTCCCAAGATAAATCAGATGATAAATCTCATTACTGTTAGCCGGAACTTGAATATCAACCACACCTTTATACAATTCTTCAAAGAAAGCTTTTTTCTTTGCTTGATAGTCAGACTGAGAATTACCCTCGATAGTGAACGAAAGAGTTATTTCCCTCTCATCGACTTTAGGATTATTGATTATTACCCGTTTCCCATGTTCAAGTCGGCTTTTGTTCTCAATAAAATCCTTCATGGGAGCGGATGCCCCAATAACATCAAGAAACCCCTCTCCCATTCTCACACCCCATGTTGTATAAGCGTTTTCGCCATTAATTAATAATTCATTCATAAACTATAATTTTGCTGTATTCTTTTTAACCTCTGCTATATCTCTTTGCATCTGTTGAATAGGTTTGACGATTGCCCCTGTATTTTCTGAAATCTGTACCAATTCAAGATAGGATTGCGCTATCAAATCCCGCGTATCATCAGCAATATTTCTTGTTTCCGTATTTATGGAAAGTAGAGCATCTGCTTTTACTGTCAGTAGATTAAGTGATTGAGATTGAATGATATTTTGATTCTTTATCTCTTCTCCTGTAATCTGCAATGCTGTAAACCTACCGTTCAACTCTCCTGCATCTTCATGCGTCATTTCAGTGCCGAACCCTCTTGATGAAGAAGATTGAGAATAGGATTCTTGCGAAATCTTGTCATATCCGGTTGCTGCGGCAAGCTCGTCACGGAGCTTCATGGCTTCGTCCACATAACCCATGTATTCATCCATCAGCTCCTTACGCTCATTATTGTCAAGCGTACCATCATCCTTCATGGCTTCACCGAATTTATCATACCATGTCCTCAGTTTGTCACTAAACTGTTCACCGATGGCATTTGACAGCATCGCCTGCATGAAATATTTGGATATGTCATCAGCAAAATCCTCCGCACTCTTCTCCATATCCATCAGACTGCTTATAAAACTGTCATACATGGAATCGAATGACATTCCGATCAGGCCCTCATAAAGACTGTCGGTCAGTTCTTCCAGTTTTCCTGCCTGCTCTATATAATCATCCAGCTTGTCGGTAACACGCTCACCGTAACCTCCCTTACCGGAAGATTCCATGATATCCCATAACCATACGTCCGACCGTAGAGCCTTCATCTGTTCGGGGGTCAGATTCCACAAGGAATCGGTGCCGGAGAAATCCTGCATGCCGGTAGCTTTTCTTGCGTGTTCCAGCATTTCATCCGTCCATTTCAGATAATGCTGCCAGCTGCCGTGACTCTTATGATATCCGGCTTGCTCCTTTGCTATTTGCAGATAGTTTTTATTGACTTCCTCCTGATACTTTACAGCTTCCCTGTAAGATTCAACCGATTTCATTCCCTTGCTTGCCTTCATCTCGTCAGTCAGATCCTCGATGGCCGTTTGCAAAGTTCCATTCCTGTCCGTCAGCCTGTCTATCGTTTCCTGTACTTCCTTGGCGTTTCCACCTATTCCAAACAAGGAGTTGAAGCCTCCGAATGAGATTGCGTTCAGGATGTTTCCTATGCCGTTCCTCAATGACTTGCCGATTGTGACAAACAAATCCCCTGACAAGACATCACCGATAATTCCACTGACAGCGTTCAGAACAGCATCAAGCAGACCACCGACAAGATCACTTAATCCGTCTTTGAGTACGTCAATGATGGACAGAATCCATCCGACAATGGGAACCTCCTTAAGAGATTCTGACGTTTTTCCTATGACATCCTTGAATCCGTTCACGGTTTTGATAATTCCGCTATATGCGTTATACAATCCACCGGATGAAATCTGCTGCAAGCCTCCCAATAAATTTTCCATGCTTGCTTTCAGTATGGTGGCAGTATCAGTCACATTACGCTGGGCCTGATTGGCGATATCAGTCTGTGTCTTCACATTGGCGGATGCAATGTCAGCATTCTGCCGTGCTGTTTCAAGAGCGTTTGCTGCGGCTTGTTTCTCACTTTCCGTTCCGCCCTTCTGCGCTTTGGTGTAATCATCCTGTGATTTCTTTAGTCTTTCCAAAGCAGCTGTTTCAATCCCTATGGCACTGATACGATTCTGTTCTGCTATTTGATAGGCTTTTACATCCTCTCCAAGTTTCTTGAAGTTGACTCCACTTGTACCACCCAAAGACTTTTCCATCTGGCTGATGGCGTCAATCAATGATTTCTGGCTTGCCTGATCGGAGTTCTTGAACTTGTCAGTCCGTACATATTTTTTCGCTTCGTCCAAGGCGGGCTTTATCATGTCGGAAAACATGGAACCAAACTCACCGAACACAGTAACCCAATCTATATTGGCTTTTATGGCTTCTGTTTCCTTGTTCTGTATGGCAACATCACGTTGTTTCTCCAGTAACTTTACTTGTGCACTATTAACACCGTTTTCTTCCTGTGCTTTCCTTATTTTTTCCGCATACTCTTGGGCGATAGCCAATTTCTGCTGCTGGAACGTGCCATATTCTTTCAAGTAGTCGTTCAAAGCCTGTTGTTCGGCTTTCAGCTGTCCTTCAGTTACATCGGAAATATCTTTATCTCTCATACTTTCGGCATTGGTATAAGCTTCTGAAATTTTCTGTGCCTGCTTGTCGGTCAGCTTACCGTTACCGGCTTCGCTCCATTCTTCCTCCTGTTTTCTTATCGCATCAATCTGTTTCTGATAATCAAGGTCAATCTGTTTCAACTTCTTTTCCGTGCCTTCTCTCATCAGGTTGATTTCATCCTGTTGGTTCTGACGGTGAAGTGAAAGAAGTTGTTCGGCTGTCTTTTTTTGTTCTTTTTTTTGCTTTTCAGCAGCTTTTTCCTGCTTGGTCAAAGAACTACCAGTAATACCGCCCAAATTTTTATAGGCTTTTTCAGTTGTTTCTACTCGTTTCTTAGCTTCTTCATACAGCTTTGAAGTAAACTTGGATTTATTCTTTTCTATTTCAGAAAGTTTCTTCTTAGCATCATCCCAGTCTTTCTTCGCTTTCTCATAATCCTGCTTGTAAGTAGTAGGGGATTTCTTTTTAGCCAACGCTCCATTAATTGAAGAAATAACACTTTCTAAATCTCCCCCTTTAACCATCATCCCGTTTACAACAAAACCATTGCGTTTGGATGCAGACGATTGAGCAAGTTTCAATTCCGTTTCAAGCTTCTCCTTAGAATAGTTTTTAAGATTGGATTTGTAAGCGGAAATATTATCATCGAACATGTCTTTCTGATACTTTTTTAAAAGTTCAGAGTTTTTCTCCATTTGCTCACGCACCTGTACGTATGACTGATTACCAGAAAACATTTTCCATATTTCTTTATCGGAATCAGACATATTCTTCCGTAAATCAGGATTATCAAATAGCTGCAAATATCTCCGTTGGTTAGTAATCGTTTGTTTTAGAGCATTATAATCATCTCTCCTGCCTTGAACAGAACGCCTTGAATCTTCTTCGTTTATTTTTTGCTTCAACTTTAAGATATCCTCCAACTTTAGCTTTTCAATATCGTATTGTTCGAAAATTTTAGGATATTCTTTACGAAGTTCTTCTAATGATTTTTGCCGAGTAAGAGTAGCCAAACTCTCATCACGAGCAGCCGTCAATAATTCTTCGATTTTCAGCTTGTGTTCCTGTTCTTTTTTAAATGCTGCATCTTTAATGCCGTTATATTCTTTTTGAGCACGGGCGGCAGCAGTTGTACTATCAGACATTGCCCACATTGTAGTAGCAAGCCCACCGATAACGACAGTTAAAGCTACATAAGGATTGGTAAGCATTGCAGCGTTTAAAGCTAACTGCGCTTTTCGTGCCAATAAACGGGCATTGGTAAGTCCAATCTCCACAAGAGTATGTTTACTTTCGGCAGCAGTAACAAGCATCACTGCGGTCCGGTATGTACCATAAGTAACCACTAATCCAGCCAAGATCCTACCTACTGTTTCATAATTCTGAATCAACGAAGTTGTCATTTGAATACCGTCCATGATAACACTTTCCGACTTTGTTCCCAATTCGTTAAACACGGAATCCAAAGCATCCTGCATCATAGACAACTGACCATTGATAGTCTTTGAAGCATTCTCAGACATATTATAGAACTTACCACCTGCGGAAGTTGCATCAATGAATGCCTGTTGAACCATTTCAGCGGAAACAGCACCTTTGGACATTTCATCTTTCAAAGTTGCGATAGATTTTCCGGTCTTTTCGGAGATAATCTGTAACGGGTTGAATCCAGCGTTTATCATTTGATTCAAATCCTGCCCCATAAGTTTACCCGCTGCTGACATCTGTGAAAATGTCAAAGTTAGCGAATTGAACTTACTGGATTCCCCCATAGAAATATCACTAATGGCTTTCAAGTATTTGATAGTGTCTTCTGCTTGTATGTTAAATCCAAGCATCATCTTTTCTGCTCCAACCATATCTGACATAGTAAGTGGAGAAATCTTAGCCAGCTCCTTGATTTGCGGAATCAGTTGTCCTGCCATATCCTTTCCAACCATAGTCTCAATAGCGGTCTGCATGGATTGAAATTCTCCACGAACACGAATCATTTCAGAACCTAATGCCTTTAATACTCCAGCACCACCAATAACCGCCAATGCTTTCTTCCAAGAAATAGCGATACCGTTGTTACTCTCTACGATTTCCTTAGCATTATCATTGTAAAGGGCGTATTCATCCCGAAGCTTCTTTACGGAAAGGCGCGCTTCGGCTTGTTGTTGGGTTAATCCAAATAAAGCTGCCTTTTCTTCATCAAGAGCTTTGCGGGCAGCATTGTATTCTTCTAACTTGCTATTTGCTGATAACGGATTCCTTTTCAATGCTATACGATAAGCATCCCCAAGTCGTTTTACATCCGCTTCAATATCCTTAACTACCGCTTTTTGAGCAAGAATCTTCTCTGTGAATCCATTCACGGCCTGGGAAGCATCGAAGATTTTCCTTTTGAATCCCGTTTCCATCTCCGCTCCAGCTTTGGCTGCATTAGTCACCAACTCATCCAATCTTTGGTTGGATGCAGCAAGTTGGGCATTCAAAGCCTTGAAAGCAGCAGGAAACTGCGTGCCATCCATGCTCATTAACTCCTGCTTTAATTTTGCAATTTCATTACGAAGTCTTACAACTTCTTCCCAGTCACTACCTATCTTAAAATATAATTTTGCCATATCTATTTCTTTTTCCTACGATTAGCCAATTCCTTACCACTGATTCTATTCACCTTCTGACCACCATATACTGCGCGTAATTTATCCCGTTGCATCATCAGCAGATTCCGATAAGGGATAATCTCAAACACTTCTGTATAACTCAGATGCAGCGTGTCAATCAAATGGGCTATCTGCCCGAAGAACGTTGTGTTTCCTACTGTTTCGGTCTTGCTGCCAGCATCGACACGTTCCTCATCGAGCTGACACACTGAAAAGCCGAAATATCCATCATGGAAAAACACACCTCCAAAGCATTCCTAACTTCTTCAAAAGTCCCGTTCTCCAAATTATCAGCCAGTTCCTCACTGCCACAGATGAAACAAGAAATGCCTTTCAGCATATCTCCAGTAATTTCAGGAAGTTCTTTAATAGCTTCCATAACATTATCTCCAGTCATGCCGATATTGGAAAAATGATGAATGGCACGACAGATAATTTTAATTGTAGGAGGTTTAATGGTATAAACCATCCCTCCTATCTCCACATTCATGAAATCCAGCCCTAACAAAGCATCAGAAACCGTTTTTGCTGCTTGATTCATATTCTTAAACTAAAAGGGGGAATGGTATATATCCATCCCCCGGTTATCACTCTTGTGCTTTTACCAATGTTATCTCTTTTTTAAGAGTGGTATCAACTTCAGAAGGAGTGGTTTTAATATCTCCTGACTGAGTGACGTACCCCACTTTCGACACTTCATAGTGAACGGTAGCCCCAGCATTCACCTGCTTTGACTTGACCGTTGCACCGTCCAGCTTTACGGTCGCATCGGAAGGAGTAGGTACAATGGTTACTGTAGTTCATGCCTGCAAAGCTTTAATCTGCCCCTCTTCGTAGTTATACTCAGAAGAAACGCCTTCAATTCCCGGTTCCTGCACCAAGCCTTTTACAGCGATTGCAATTGCCTTATCCGTATTGGCTTCACGGGAAACAATACGGCATTTTGGGAAGATGAACCAGACATCATCATCGGTCAGACAGAACAATGCTTTGTTGATAATAACTTTATCCAAAGCACGCTTCCAACCTACATCTTTAGATGTTGCCTGAATAACATCGCCACCCATGAACGCTTTCTTGGTCTTCCAGTCATATTGTCCGATAGAGAAAGCGGGCGATACTTCTCCCGGCACATCATCGTAACGGTAATTCTTTCCCGTTAATTGGTTCTTGTACCCAGTGACAGAGGCTTCCGTTTCCTCAATCTGCCACGTTTCCCCGTGTACGTTCAAAACCTCATCTTTCGCTTTGATGGCAGCTTGAATCAAAGTCTTTGCGATTTCGGGGGTAATGTCTGCCGTTACCTTATCAATATCGGCAAACAAGATTCTTTTTATTCCTACTGCTGAAATCATAATCTTATAATTTTACATTTATTACTTCAAATAAAATTCTTACATTCACATAATGACATTTCAAGGCCGTATCCGCTTCCGTACCAATTGATTCGATAGAGTAACGATAGGTTGTACCGTCATAGGTACTTACTACATCATCAAGCAGCTTTCCAGCCTTTCTTTCAAGTTCGTTAAGCCGGATTGTGTTCGCTTCATTCTCGCTTAAATTGGGTACACATAGATTCACTTCTGCGAAAGATTTCTTCCAATACTTTCCCGGCTGTTGTTTCTTCGTGTGGATAACGATTCTTTCAGAGGTCGATTCACCCGTCAGCGTTTCCCCGTTGGGTACTATGCTTATTCCGAAAGCCTTGCAGTCCCGGTAGAGAATGTTTCCTATGTCGGTGGTTACTATCATACTAATGCTTCGATACGTTGGTTGAGAATGTTCAGATACTCACCCATATAATCGCGCTGTTGCAGAAGCAAATCACGTTGGTGTTCGTCTTTTACAACTTCTTTAAACTTGGGAGTGTCTACAAAAGCACACAGTTTACTAAATCTTTCAGCCAAATCCTGCCGTTCAATAAGTAAGCAGTCTTTGAATGTTTCAGCCACCTTGTATGCCTTTTCAAACACATCTTTAGGCGACCAACTCTCGTAGCCGTCTTCGTATACCACCTTGTATCCTTCTTCCACTTGTTCCATAGTTCTTGGAATAGCATCAGTGGGCAGATATACCTTACCACCCTTGCGAATTGCAGGTGTAGCCTGAACTAACTTTGTACCAATATACTTTTTCATTTTTCAAATTCTTCTTTTAATCGTTTCTCCGCAAATAAAGCGGCACTACTTAAAACATCATACCCTTTAGATTCTACGAATGATGCGTATTCCGCTTCGTTTTTCAGTGTCAAACCATCTTTATCGACATCGTAATCATTGGACGTTCTCAAAGTGAGTGTATGGTCTTGATAATCCCCATGTTCCTCTGCGTACTTCACGGCTTCATCGCCTACATCAATCATCTTCTTTTCGACCTCCCATTCTCCTTCATCGAAAAAGGAGTCGACATCGGAAAAATCGAAATCTACACCCATAATTCCGAATAGTTAAAGTAGTTTGTACTCTTCACTGTATAAACTTCGCCTTGGCCTCTTACGCTATCACCATCCATGCAACGTACTTCATCGCCAGCCTTGACAGTAATTCTTTTCTCACATACTACATGATAGTTAGGGCGATACACAGAGCCGTTATCAGATGAAAACTCTTTGGTAGTGTTATCATCACAACGGCACTTGCATACTTCCTGCCAGTATTCACCACCTGTTCCGGGAATAGGTCTGCCAAACTCATCCTTATCCATCGGGGTGATAACTTTTACCTGCAATATGTGTGGGGCAAATATCATAAAAAAGTCACTTTAGGTTTGTTACTCAACTCGTCTTTCAAACCGTACTGTTTACACAGCCATGAGTACAATTTCATTAGACTATCAACATAATTAGACCAAGACACAGAAAATCCGCTTTCGCTGACCGAAGATGGATTTTGTATCATCCACGGAATTTGCTTTACACAAGCGACCTCTAATCTTGCCCGATTTTCCTCGGCAAAAGGCTCTTCACCATCCAATCCCGTTCTTGAAAGTATATTTTCAACTACAAGATTAGACGGGATATTCTTATCAAATACGCTTAATACAAACTCCTTGTTACTCATATTTATAAAATTAGACAATGGAAGGGTAGAAACACTACCCTATCCTTTTACTCGATACCTAATGCTTCTTTCAGTTTGGCTGTTGATTCTTCATCCAGTTCTGCAACCTTAGCCAAAAGAGTTTCCTCTTTCATATTGCCGGAAGCCTGCGCACCGATAGACTTCAAAGCATCAATCAAAGCCTTCTTCTCAAACTCCTTTTCAAAGAGGGAGATTTTCACCTCCTTCTTTTCTTCAGGGGCTTTCACTTCGGTATTTTTTGCCTCAATCCGTTCAGCAAGTCTGCGGCTTTCCATATCCAGCACACGGGCTTCCTCACCGACTTCAATCACTTCACCGGGAGTATAATACTTTCCGGTGAACTTGTCGCGGAAAACTGATATAACCTTTACTTTCATATCCTACCCCCCTTATGCTGATTGGATGGATGCAATTTCGCTCAAATCGAAATTGGTTATCAAATCTGGATTGGAAATCTGCGGAATCCACTCTGCCGTATATTCCATGTAGCGACCGTTTTTGTCACGGTAGTTAGAGATAAGCATCTGCCCCTCTGACGGGGTATAAGTACGTCCTTGTACTGGGTCTGTCGCTTCATACGGGGTATGATGGCGCATATAACCAATGTTGTCAGAAGGTAACAGAGTAATACGGTTATCCGCGTAAATCTGCACATTCTTTCCCGTCTGGTCTTTCACGTAGTCCTCCTTGATTTCAATACGCGGCAAACCGATGCCGGTGAACACTTCGGAAGCCAAAGAAGAGGAAACCAATCCCGTACTCAACTTCATTTCGTTGCTGCCGAGAATCATCTTGTACTGCTCACCAAATTCAGATGAACCAAGAATAAGCTTGTTGAAAGATGCACGAGTCATAACCATCTTGGCATAAACGCCATAGTCCGGTGCCAAGGAATGAAGTTTCTCTCTCAAATAAGAGATAAACATATTCTTTCCGTCCACAACCACATCTCCACTTTTCGGCTTGATAAAATTGAACGGAAGGGTAATCTCCAGCAGTTTATTATTGGTCTGACCGGAAGTAATTGCAGCGTCTTTGTTGTAAACGGTGGCTTCACCAAGCATCAACAGCGCACCGACAATAATATCCATACGCTTGTGGGCGGCAAGGGTAATCTGACGGTAGTCGTCTGCCAGGAAGTTTACAATCTCTTCCATTGCAGCCTTTTGGTCGGCTGGCTTAGCGGCATTGAACTTTTCAATCAAATCCTGCAATTCAGAAAGACGGTCAATAGACATCTGATAAGCATCACCCAAATAGGCAATCTCACCATATCCGGAACCGATGTTCCGACGTTCACGGATGGGTTTCTCTCCAAAACGCGAATTGATGGATCCGGCCATAACTCCAGTTACAGAACCGATATAGTCTTTGAACACACGAGTAGTCACTCTGCGGAAAGTAAGATACTGCTGCCAATAGATTGTGTCCTTGCGTGTCTGGTTCACACGTCTGATGATAGCGGAAACAATGTTCGCATCATCGAATAATGTTTGAATCGTTAAAAACATATCCTACCTCCCTACTCGTTAAATTCAAACCATCCCTTCATGTTGGCTTTATCGTTCTCGGAGAACGGCATAACCAATTTTGAGGGTTCAATTTCTGCGGCTGTACGAAGCAATGAAACCAATGTGATTCCGTCCTCAACCTTTGTACGGTTAAACAGAGCCGAATTAGCCACATGCTTTTGCTTTAAACCATCAACTGCAACCGCATTGAATAATACAGCATCTTTGGCAATATTCTCACCAAAAGCAGCCTTGATAGTCAATACATCGTAGTTGGCATTAGACTTATCAATTGCCGTTACTTCTGCACCTTTCTTGCCGTTTCCGACAAACATACCCACATAAGCCAAAGAGTTCTTAGCTACTTTGATAGACAAAGCCTCTCCACCAGTGGTATAGGCTTCCGCAACTCTCACATTGATTACCGCATAAGCGAACTTGTTTTTCAAGTCCGCACAAATCGGTGTAAATCCGGGAAGAAAACTTCCCACTACCAGGTTCTGCGTATCAAGTTTGAACGGACCACGTCTACGAATGCCGGTCTGGACATCGTAGCGTTCCTCTTGCTCAACGGGCGGAACCAAGTCATACTTAAATCCTGCTGACATAATTAATTCTTGTTTTGTTCAACAATAGTTTTCGTACCCTCATCAATCATTTTAGCGATAGATTCAGATTCTTTCTCAATCTTCTCTTCCGCTGATTCGGGAGGGGTTACGCCTTTGAAGCCGTCATTTGCGAACTCCTGCTTCAAGTCCTTGAAGTATGCGTCCAAGTCCTCATCGTCCTTAATGGCGCATCGTTTGGCGTAGTTTTCGGGAATACCATACTCCTTTGCCTTTGCCAAAATCTGCTGGCTACGTGTTGCTTGAGCCTTTTCCGTTTCTAACTGTGTTAGCTTATCAGAAAGGTTCTTGTTGGAGTCAATTAAAGCTTGCGCCCATGCAGGCACATCGTCTTTATTCTCTTCCGTTTTGATGGTTGTGGTAGTCTCGATTGGCTTACCGTCTTTAAGGTTATGTTTCTTCTCGTAGTTGGAAACTGCGGTCTTGGAAGCATCCCCGGCACGGAAATCACCATAGGAGTTAAGCACGTCCGAAAAACTGATACCCTCAACAATTGAGTTTACCTTTGTCTCGTCCGTTACACCCTCTGCTTTTTTAGTAGCGATTCGGGTTAAGATAGCAGTGTCCACCCCAGTAAACTTCTGTTGCAGCCCTGCCAAAATTTGTTCTAAGATTGTCATACCGTATGAATTAAAATTTGAGATTCAATTTGCGGAAATAAAAATACTACCAATACAGATGACTGATAAATATTTAGGCTTCCCATTCACGACAATCAATCCATTGTCGTAAATACGGTATATAAAGTAGTCAGTAAGTGAATGAAAGGGGAATAATTGGAGTGGTAGAAAACCACAATCAGGTGATTGTGGGAAATGAGTATAAAAAAGGCGTGAAACTGAGTGAATCACGCCTTTTTTATGCTAGCAATCTTTAAATCTTAGTCCAATTATCTCTATTCTCTATAAAATTAGAAAACCCTTTTTTATATGCAACAAAATTATTATTAATTGAGTTGAACCAACTTTCATCCTCGTTTTTTTTATACAATCTTCTTATGAAGTAATCTATTTTCGTATACTCTGAAGAACCTTCAAACCTTTCAACGAATCCTATATATGCAAGCCGAACTTTATTAAAGTCTACATTAGTTTGAATTATAGAATTAATATGTGGATCAGAAAACGAATACCCTATTGTTAGCAACTTATTGCAATCATTACAATCATTTGCAAAATTAGTAAATCCGATATTAAAAGGATTCATTAGACTTCTTTGAGTCTTAGTATACCCAACAATTATCGGGCTAAAAATTAAATTCTCACTCGGATTTCCGCCTTGAGCAGTTAAGGATTGCACCTCTCCAGTTATCGTAGATTTTACAACTCTATATTTATTCTCTACAAATTTAAAAGTCCAATAGATAGAGCCATGTAGGTAAAAGTAACTTAAATGAGAGTCTTTATTTCTTAAATAATCAGCTTTATAAACAATACTATAATCAGATAACAAATGTTCCCCCATATATATTTTACGCTTTGAAAGAATCTGAGGTATCATAGCGTCATAATTTGTGGTATATATTTTTACTGAATATTTCTTGTTCAATAAAGATTCAATAAATTCGTTCAATCTTTCATTTAGTAGTTTATACTCAGCAGCACAAGCTTTTTCATCATATCCCTTAATGAGTTGAATAACAATATCCACAAAATGTTTGTATATAGAATAAAAATGCCTCCTTTTCTCTAATTTATCAGATATCTCATTTAGTTTTTGCTGGATGGAGTCTATTAGGACATTAACAGCAGGAGTAAATGACGTATTATACGAATTCCTGTTTTCATTGGTTGACGCTATAACATAATTCATTATAGATTCCGATGCAGCAATCACTGTCTCGAAATTAACAGTGACTCCGTCCTCCTCTTCATAAAAAGATTTTAATGTATCAAATATAAATTTACCCCAAGTTGTATTACTATCATACATATATTCTTTATCTTCAATTATTCTATCAAGAATATCTTTGGAAAATGGAGCTCCCCATGCTACAGGAAAACCTGCACCTAGTAGTAATACTATTTTCTTTCTCTTTTTCATATTTGTATTTTGGATTAGAATCCCAACATTGCGGCCGGAGGTATATTCAGCACTCGACATAGCAACCTCGCAATTTTGAGGGTCGGTTCCGAACGTCCGGAGATATAGTCATTCACACGCGATGGACTTATTCCAATCTCACCAGCAAGTTGCTTTTGACTCATCCCTTTCTCTTCAAGGGATAGCTCTATCAATTCCGCAACAGTCGGTTTTTCTATCGGATAATGTTCTTTTTCGTATGCTATCACAATATCGGACATAACTGTAAGCTCCACCGCATTCTTATCATTTGAAGGCGTATTGTCATCAACCAATGGCAGAAGTTCCTCCACTCTCGCCAAAGCAAATTCATACTGTTCTTTCGTTACTTTATTCATACTTCTATCTCTTAAATGGTTGAACAATCTATCTTATCGTAATCTTTATGAGTACCAACCCAGCGAATGAAGACGTACCCAATTGTAAACTTAACAACGACAACCAACCGATAGTTGTTGCCTCTGATATTGAAAACGTAGTGTTGGTTGCCTACATAGTCAGCAGAAAGAAAATCCACTTTAATGTCTGATAGGTTCTTCCATTCAGCTTTTTCCACTATATCATACCAACGTTCTAAGGCTATGCGTGAATCTTCATAGCCTTTCGTCTCGTAGAACTCTTTCAATTTCTTATGTGATACAATCCTCATACCTCTTTTGTTTGATGCAAAAATATGAATTAATTTTGAATTATAAAATTTTTCCAGAGAATATATTCTATAATATAGAATTTAGCAATAAAAAAGCGGAACTAAATTAGCTCCGCTCAATAGTACGATAAGAACATGAAGTAATGAATTATCCTTTGGAGTTAGGAGACACTGCATTGTTATTCTTTGCCCCTTGTTCCTCCTTGATTTCTGCAAGCTCCTCTTCTACATGTATTAATTTTTCCTATTATATATCTCTTTAATTTTCCCCTCTGCAAACTTATTTATATCAGAAGAAGTACATCCTGATTCGTTAAAAAAATCACTTAGGTCAAAATAAATCTCCTTATGGTTATTCCCTTTCGATATACATATTATATCAAAAGGTATTGATTTATTCCCGTCCAATGTTATATTTCTCAGCTTTTGCATGCCCCAACTATAATCAGGATAGTATTTATTTATCCATTCTCTTTCAGAATGTACTCCCAAAACATGTGTTATTGCATGGATTTTAACAATATCAAAATGTTGGCTTCGAAGCATTATTTCAAAAGTTATTGTCTCATCTTTATATTTAATTACAAATTCTTCTTTTTTGAAGGCTTCTTTTTTGAAGGCTTCCTTTATTAAGTCATAAATCTGTTTTATTCCATCTCTTAATGAAGGAATAAACCCTATTATTATAGCTGCTACAACAATGGTAGCTATAATCCAATTATCTAAAAAGAAATTGATAATAGTGTCGTATTTTGTAGTTGTCTCCATAATCATAACCTTTCAGCTAAATCCTTAACATCTTCCGCAGACTTTACCTCATGCACGGTATCTCCTATCTTCACGAAGCCTACTATATCTCCGGTGTTTGACTTTTCAAATAGTTCAGTTACTGGGA
>OBWY01001382.1_pt1 | contig 14557 bp, 9 predicted proteins | sample 1538081 | NCBI WGS metagenome assembly OBWY01 (sample SAMEA2580089, study PRJEB22360) | human gut metagenome | biome: human gut; feature: human-associated habitat; material: faeces | place: Denmark | collected 2008/2010
CGTTTTCGCCTGCAATCTCGAACGCCAGATGCGCGAACCAGCTGTCGGCTGCCGCACCATGCCAGTGCTTTACATTGGCCGGAATGTGGATGACCGTTCCGGGCAAAATCTCTATCGCCGGTTTACCCTCTTCCTGATACCAGCCGCGGCCTGCTATACCGATCAACATCTGTCCGCCACCTTTCTTCGCATGATGAACGTGCCAATTATTTCGGCAACCGGGTTCGAACGTGACATTGGAGATATTAACCTGTTCATGCGATATGGGTGCAAGGTAGCTATTACCGGTGAAATACTGTGCATAGGCTGTGTTAGGTTCTCCTATCGGGAATATCATTTCACGCTGGAAAGCGGCCTTTGCATCTACCCCGGTTGTATCTTTTGCCCATACCTCCTTGGCAAGCCGAAAAGCGGCCCATGCTTTCGGCCATCCTGCATAAAAACCTATATGTGTGATGATTTCGGATATCTCCGTGCGACTGATACCGTTATTCTTGGCCGACTGGAGATGGAACGGCAGTGAGTTATCCGTTATACCTTGGCTAATGAGTGAAGTGATCGTAACCAAACTACGGTCACGCAGACCGAGTTTGTCAGTGCGGCTCCAGATTTCGCCGAAAAGGACATCGTCGTTGAGTTCCGCAAATTTAGGGGCAAAATCACCAAGTTGATCGCGCCCGGCTGTCTGTTTGATTTTTTCTTGTGCCATACTCGTTATTGTTAAAAAGCTGAATAATAAAAATAAAAAAACTTTGTTCATAATGATACATGATATATGTTATAATGAAGTGATTGTTTTATCGGATTGTTTTGATAAACTTTGCCGGCACTCCACCGACGACGGCATCAGACGGGACATCTTTGGTTACTACTGCTCCCGCTGCGACAATGGCATTGTTCCCGATGCTTACTCCTTGAAGAATGGTGGCATTGGAGCCTACCCACACGTTCTTGCCGAGTACGATTGGGGCGGGTTGGGTGGACTTGCGTTCTTCGGGTAGCAGTCCGTGGTTGAGTGTGGCGAAAACTACATTATGCCCGATCTGACAACCGTCACCGATTGTAATCCCACCATGATCTTGAAAGTGGCAGCAGGCATTGATAAACACATCTTCGCCAATAGTAATGTTCTTACCGAAATCCGTGTAAAACGGAGGAAATACACGAAATGAAGAGGGAACACGATAACCGAACAGTTCTGAAAGCAGTTCTCGTACCTCGTTGGGCGTATGATATGTCGTGTTGAGTTGAAATGTGATACGTCTCGCTTCGTTACTCATGATATCCATGAATTGATGGATTTCTTCTGTATCAAGGAGTTTCCTTGTTTTTACGTGCTCTTTAAATTCTCTGATCGTCATATTTATTTCTTTTCTATTTTTACATTGATATTATATGCAAAAGTACCGCGTATCAGAGAAAGTGCTGTATCCGAATTACAGATTCTCATACCATTTTTCCATTTTAACTCACTTCACCATTATCTTTTTTATATCGTAATTGTGGTATGAAAGCTAAGTATTCACTACATTTGCGCAGATTAAGATTGCCTATAAATTATGAAAAGAGGAAAACGATTGATACTTCCCTTACTGGGAACTCTTATACTGACAAGTCTTTTTTCCTGTGGTGTAGACCGCTGGCCGGAATATTATCCGGAGACGGGACGCGATATTTGGATAGACAGTGTGATGCGTCAGGAGTATCTGTGGTATAGAGATATGCCATCACCTGCTGCTCCGGACTATTTCCAGAAACCGGAAGCGTTTCTGAAAAAAGCCGTCGCTTCCATGGATAATGGCTTTAGTAAGATCGACTCCTTGCTGGATGAACCCATTCCGAGCTATGGTTTTGATTATACTTTATATAAAGTGCTTGATAATGATACAGCGTATAACGCTTTAATCTCTTATGTGGTGCCCGGATCGCCTGCCGAAGAAGCCGGATTGCAGCGTGGTCATTGGATTATGATGATGAATGGAGATTATATCACTAAAAAGGTTGAATCGGAATTACTGCAGGGAAGTACCCGTCAACTTCAGATAGGTGTTTATAAAGAAGTTGTCGGTGAAGATGGTGAGGTAACCGGTGGGGTGGTGCCGATAGGAGAGACGACAATGCCCGCTTCACGTTCTTTGGCGGATAAGCCTGTTCACCGTTTTGAGATTATTCCATGGAATGGGAAAAAGGTAGGCTATTTGATGTATAATGAATTTAAGGCAGGGCCGACGACAGACAGTCAGGCTTATAATGATGATTTGCGTAGGGCCTTCCGGGATTTCCAGACAGGAGGGGTAAATGAGTTTGTATTAGATTTACGCTATAACACCGGAGGCAGTTTAGATTGTGCCCAGTTGCTCTGTACGATGCTTGCTCCGGCTGATAAGATGAATCAATTGTTGGCTCTATTGAGATACAGTGATAAACGCGTGGAAGCAAATCAGGATTTGACATTCAATCCGGAGCTTATCCAATCCGGTGCCAATCTTAACCTGTCTACTGTTTATGTACTGACTACCAATGCTACCAGAGGGGCGGCGGAGATGGTTATCAATTGTCTTAATCCTTATATGAAGGTTGTATTGATAGGTACTAAAACGGCGGGGGAATATGTTGCTACAAAGCCTTTTGTTCATCCAACGGATCGGTTTATATTGAATCTGGTTGTTTGCAATGTATACAATGCAGAAGAAAAGTCAGATTATGCCACCGGTTTCAAACCTACATACGAATACAATGAAGATTCTTATCTGAGTACTTATTTGCCTTTTGGCAATACGAATGAAACTTTATTGAATGCAGCATTGAAAATCATGAGTGGAATAACGGATAAGTAATCGATTTGTCATTTTGTATTTTGAAAATGCGGAGAAACGATTTTTTCCGGCCTGAAAGATTGGAATAGAATAAAAACGCATGGATTTTGCAATAGCATGATTCGTGCGTTTTGTTTTTTTTAAAGATTGTGTTCTTTAAGAAAGGATATAGACTGTTTTTTGTGATCAAGTTAAATCGAAGAATCGATTTGATTGCAAAATGCTATTTAAAGAATAAACGTGTGTAAATGAACTCCAGAAGAAAAAGCTTTCTTTTTTATTGGATTCTTTCTCTGTTTTTCAATTTAATGTAGTTTCGTTCCGTGAAATTAATATCCTGAAAGCAGGAAGTTAACTTCCTGCTTTCAGGATATTAATTATCTCTTGTCAGTGAGTTCGTTTCTTGTCTCTACGATATTAACTTCCTATTGCCTCCTTCTACTTTATTTCTTATAAATATACATTATTCTTACATAAAGACAATTGGTTGATCCCTGTTTTACATTTTTTGTAAAAATGTGGAGTCAGCAAGAAAGGACTTTTGAGAACTTTTTTATCGAGATATCTATCTATTGCTTACTTCATGTCAATTGATAAACCAAAATCCGTTTACTTATGAATTGCTTGTGCCGATTCTTCATCAAGATACTTTTGTACAAATGGTATTGCGAGGCATCACTTACCTCCCCCTGCTGATACTGGTCATGGCGGTCATGGATGGGCTGTTATGTATTATCGGTTTACTGCCATTCGCAGACCGTAACAAAGGAATTGGTCATGAGTACGACTGCAACGAACTTTTCGGAAGATAGATGCGTAGGAGCAAGGAAAGCAGAAAATTGCAACGCTACTCCACGGGGTATAAAGGGTAATGTCGCTTTCAGAGGGAGATGTGAGAGAAAGTCCTGTGCTGCAGCATTACCTTCCATTGTGGCGGTGATCATGTGCGTATCTATATCATGCGTAGTAGAAGGTAATCAAATACCTCTTATCTGCTCATATTCTTGTTTTTTATTCTTATTTTTGTCGAATAATGAAACCCGAAATGATGAAACAATTAATTGCATGTTGCGGATTAGATTGCGAAAATTGCGATGCCCGTATAGCCACTGTCCGAGATGATAATGAATTAAGAGAGAAAACCGCCCAAAAGTGGAGCATAATGAACAATGCACCGGAAATTACACCGGCAACCATAAATTGTATGGGGTGTCGCACGGACGGAGCGAAATTTGCGTATTGCAATGACTATTGTCCAATTCGAAAATGTGTAAATGAGAAGGGATATAATACCTGTGGTGATTGTAAGGAACTGGATGATTGTCAGATAGTAGGTGCTATTTTTCAGCATGCCCCTGATGCGAAAGAAAATCTTCTATGATATGCAGCTCTTTTTTTGTTGACTTTATCAACAAAGGATTTATCTTTGTGCCATGAAGCAAGAATATATAAGTCGTATAAGATCTTTCAACAGATTTTATACGAAAATATTAGGTATACTCAATAAATACTATTCTTTCTGGCTGTTATAGATGTAGATGCCCGATGAAAGTGAGAGTTCATCTTTCTCGGGCGATTTCAAAAGCCTGTTTGATGCGGTCGGCCATGCCGATTCCTCCTTTGAGATTTCCTGCTACCACCAATCCGGGATACTGTTTTTGCAGTTCATTGATCGCAGCAAATCTGTCGGTACTGCTGCTTTCGTATTGGGGAATGGCTTTCTTATGCCGGAAGATACGTATAAGATCAGGTACTATTCCGGCAGGATAATCTAACATTTCATTCAGGCCGGTGGTTATCAACCTGATAATTTCGTCGTCACTTTTCTCTGGAAGTTCAGGGTGTCTCGTCCCGCCTAAGAAGTATGAATATAATGCACCTCCTTCGGGGGAACGGTTATCGAAACAGGCCGATGGAAACAGAATACCTAAAACTGGTTTTTGTTCACAGGAAGGAACCAATCCGCCAAAGGCATGAAACTCTTTTCCATAAGTATTACGCAATCCCACGGAGACTTGCATCACAGGGGCATAGGTAAGATTACTTATCCGATTCATCTGTTTGTCAGGGACGAAAGGAAGAAGTGAAGGGAGAGCAAAGGCAGGTGCGGTGGTTATCACCTTTCGGCAGTGGATTCGGTTAACTATTCCACAGGAATCTGTGAAAGAAACTACCCATCCTTGTTCACATGGCATTAGGGAAGTGGAAGTAGCTCCCAGGGAGAATCGTTTGATTCCAATGGCCTGTTCCAATGCTTTTGTCAGGTTACTAAGTCCCCCATAAGTAGAGAAAACTTTTCGTGTAGCCAACCGGTCGCGTTCACTTCGATGTGAAAATGATTTTGCAATACCACCGAGAATGAAACTGCCATAAGTTTGTTCTAGTTGATAAAGTTTAGGCAGGGCATGACGGGTAACCAATCGCATAGGGTCACCGGCATAAACCCCGGAAATGAATGGGTCTACTGCATAATGTAGATAAGAGATACCCAGGCGCCGCTGTACCAGTTCACCAATCGTTTCATCGGGATTGTTTCCTTTTGCACGGAAGGGTTCACCCAGTATATTGAATTTATCTTTTGTACTGAATAATGGGGTGGTGATTGCACTGAACAGTCCTGAGGGGAGAGAATGAAAGCGATCTCCTTTCCATATAAGGCGTTGCCTGGACGCTTCACTGGCCGTTTCTAAACGGCAGGTGGGGGATAGTTCCGCCAAGAGTTCGGCTACTTCAGGGTGGGAGATTACACTGGTATTGGGCCCACTTTCAAACGTAAAACCATTTTCGTGGTAGGTACGTATCTGGCCGCCTACGCAGGGGCTCTGTTCAATTACCTCGATATCACATCCCTTACGGGTAAGGCAATAGGCGGTAGTCAGACCTGTTAGACCTGCACCGATGATGATGGTATCTCGCAAACGATGATTTTCTGTTACTGTCTGGTTCATTGTTATAAAGGTTTTGAATATGAGTGTGGAGAGTGGAGCATCAGTTTGTCAAGTGAAGCCGCTACGTTGCGTACAAATGCCGAACCTGCGGTTGTCATCTCAAGATAGTCGTCTGTATAATAAATCAGTCCGTCATCGGCAAAGCCAGATAGTTTTTTTTCATCGTAGGCAGTGGCAGCCTTTAAAGTGGATACCGATACAAGCAGGCGCTTTGAAAGATCTCTCCAATCGATACAGCCATTGCAGATTAGGGTTTCGATAACCTCTCTGGTGAGCTGTTCGGTTGGAGAAAGGGCATAACCTTTGGTAATACTTAGTTCGCCTTTACTGATAGTCTTGATGTAATGGGGAATATCTTTCGTATTTTGAGCATAAGCCGATTCAAGCTGACTGATAGCGGTTACTCCCAAACCATATACCTGTGCGGTAGTACGCCGGGTGCAGTAGCCTTGAAAATTACGATGTAATTTTTTAGTTTGCATGGCGATGCTCAGCTCGTCATTGGGGCGTACAAAATGATCCATTCCGATAGATTGATAACCGGATTTATGCAATAGTCCGGCAGCAGTGTCAAACATTGTCTGTTTTTCATGGTTGTCGGGTAGGCCTGATTTCTCCAGAAGCAACTGTCGCTTATTAATCCAAGGCACGTGGGCATAACTGAACATAACCAGTCTGTCGGGTGATAAAAGAATAGCCTGCTCTATGTTGCGGGTGAAGTTCTCCACAGTTTGTTTGGGTAAACCATAAAGAAAATCAAGGTTGATACTTATTCCCTTTTCGCGTAGCAGGATAAATATATCTTCCATCGGTAATAAAGAAGGGCGGCGATTGACTGTTTTCAGTACCTCGATATTAAAGTCCTGCACACCAATACTGAGGCGGTTAAAGCCGCATTCGGTAAGTTGCAGCCAGTCTTTTTCTGAGAGATAGCCTGGGTGACATTCAATGGCTATTTCAGGGCGGTCGATGGCTGAGAATGATGATAATAAGTGAGCATTCAATTCTTTGATTAAAGCAACGGGAATGGCTGTGGGGCTTCCACCACCATAATGTATCTGCGCGATCGGCCGATCCTTATCTAACAGGGGAAGAATCAGATCTATCTCTTGATGCAAAGCTTCTACATATGACTCAATAATCTCGGGACGTGCCATGGGATACGAATTGCATCCGCAATAGTGGCATAAGTGCCGACAAAACGGGATATGCAGGTAAAACGATAATGCGCGCTCTGAAGCCTGATTCGACTGCTGTACAGCCTCCAGGTAGCGGGCGTTGGTAAATGGCTCAAAATAATTGGCCGGTGGATAACTGGTGTATCGAGGTACCGGTACATTGTATTTATTGATTATTTCAGTATACATATATGTTAAGAATGAATGGGTTGAGATTCTTTTCTGAAGAAATAAAATATATAGATCAGTGATATGGAAGCCAATATAACTTCGAAAATAAAGAGACCGTGGTAACCGGTTCTATCGGCTAACACCCCCCCCAAAAAAGACATTTTTAAAGCCCTTGGTTCGTAATCGGCTACCACCCCGCTAAGAAAGGCTATTAGTAAGCCGCTTAAGTGTGTGAGTACTGTTTGGATGGTAAAGTCGGTTCCTTCACATCCTTTGCGTACACAATCCATAGAAGTGGTATACACTACAATAGTTGCCATTCCATAGGCACTCCATAGCAGGACGATCCCTAAACAAAGCATTGAAAATGAAGGGACTGTCCATGAAATACACATAAAATAGAGTGTAGTAAGCAGGATGAATATTGCAAATAGTATTCTGGAATGATATCGCCCGATTTTACGAACCAGTAATCCGGCCAGGAAAGATGATGCGAAGGCAGCTCCGGTACCTCCGATACCTATCATAATGCCTATCTCTTTCATTGAATAACCCAAATCGACCAGATAAGAGCGTAACACCGATAAAATTCCGATAATACTGGCATAATATAGTAGTAGGAATCCTATTTGTTTCCAGATGTTACGACGGGCAAAGAACCAGATAAAATCAGTGAATTGTGCCCGTTTCGAAGGTTCTTTGGGTATTATTCTCATATGTTTGTTTTTCAATAACGGAATAATTGCCAATAGTACAAAAATGCATAAGCATGGTATCACCACATGCCAGCCATAGTGCTGAAGAACGAGGAGTAATATACCTGTTCCTATCAATGTACCTCCGAAGCTACCCATTGATTGCATGCTGTTGACCAAACTTTTATCCGACTTACCAAAGGAGAGTACTGCAAGTGTGTCTGTAGCTATATCTTGTGTAGCTGAGGCTATCAATGATAGAAATACTAATCCAATGATAAGGTAAAGATCTGTTTGGATATCGAGCAGGCCTACCATCAGGATCAGTAATGCATATACGATTTCGGATGTAATGATACAGCGTTTATAGTCTTTTAGGGTGATACAATGCCGGTCGACAAGCGGTGCCCAAAGAAACTTCAATATCCAGGGGAGTTTGATGAGTTGTAATAAGGCGATGGAAGAAAGAGAGTAATCGGCTTGCCTCATTAGTACTTGTATGGCTGTAGAGAAGAAACTCATCGGGATGGCTTGTGCAATGTATAGGCAGAAAAATGTACTGAGGTTCAGTGTTTTCCGGGAAAGCGGTGAAGGCTTGTTTATACGCATGTGATTCATATCGTTTGATTAGAGACTGATGCTGACTGATGTACCTAAGGTAATGGGTTTTCCCTTTTGAGCATAGGCTTTACTGGTTACGAAGTAGTAGCTCAGGTAGTCGGTATTTGTGAGATTCTTGCTCCAGGCTTCCCATGTAAAGCATCCTTTGTTTATGCTAATTCTTAGATTGACCAATGCATACGGGCTTTGTTTGGCTTGGTTATCTTCATACCAATAAATGGGACCTGTTACCGATACGCCGGCGTTGAGGGTAAGGCGGTCGATCCAGGAACAGATGTCATAAAATGAATATCCGGTTGTCAAAGAGAAAGTGTGGCGGGGAACCATAGGCAGATAGTTACCTTCATAATCTTTTAGGATACCGCGTTCTTCTTTTTGATAGTGAACAAATCGTGCATCTGTATATCCATAATTCATATACATCATCCATGATTTCGTCGGACGAGCTTGAAAACTGGCTTCGATGCCTTTATTACGAGAGCGACCGGCATTTCGGATTACGTTACCTACAGTTGGAATAGTATTGGTTATCTGCTGATTGCGCCAATCTATATAGAACAGGCTCAAATCAGCTGATAGCCGATTGTTCAGGAATGATAGTTTGGTACCTATTTCGTAATTCCAGTTATATTCGGGGGAATAAAGGTAGTCGTCATTGTTGAGGAAAGAGACATTGAATCCTCCGGCTTTATATCCTTTGGATACGGAGGCATAGAACAATTGATTGTGAGAAGAAAGGTACTGCATACTGAACCTAGGAGTAAACTGCCCGAAATGAAGCGATCGGTTGAATTGTTCAAGCGATTTTGTTTCCCCATTTCCATTTAATGGCTGCTGTACTTTGGAAAAATCGCATCGGGCGTGTTCATAATCGTAACGTAACCCTACAGAACAAGACAGTCCTTGCAACAGATCGAGTGTAGATTGATGATAAAATGCGATCCCTTGTGTGGGAATTCCACTATTAGTAAGGTGTCGGGTGGTATCTGTAAAACGACTAAGGTCAACTTTCCTGTTTATGGTCTGTCGGAAAACAAACGCACCCGTTATCCAATGATAGCGGCTCTTATTGACCGATTTAACCGTAAATTCCTGGCAATACATATGTTGCCGTATCTTATTTTGACCATAGAATATATTGCGAGGCGAGAAATCTTGATCGATTCCCATCTTGTCCTGTATATATTGATAGGATGTTTGGCTGTTGAAGCTGATATGGGGGCCGTCATACCGTATGTTGATTCCGGAGGTTAGCAGATTTCGTCGGTATAATCCTTCATTGTTGTAGTTTACGGCTTCTGTTGTTCCCTTGTCGGCATTATACAATCCGTATGGATATCCTCCTTGATTGGAATATTCGTAGGAGGTTATGAAGCGGGTAGTCCAATGGGCTGCGGGTTTCCATGTGAGCCCGATTCGTCCGGCTCCGTTATCAAGTTTATCTGCCTTTTTATGGGTATGCAAATTGGTAAAAAAGCCATCATTGTGATGATAATTACCGCTAAAGGATAAACCTAACTGCTCGTTCACCTTTGTATAGTTCGAAGCTATTAATCGCATATCATTGTAACTGCCATATCCCAACCGGAAATACGTACCTTGATAATCGAGGGGCGAATGGGTATATACATTGATGGTTCCACCAATAGAATTACGTCCGTAGAGTGTGCCTTGCGGTCCGCGAAGTACTTCTATACTACTTATATCCGACAAGTCAATATCGAAAGCGGACGTTTCAAAATAGGGAATGCCATCTACGTAAAAGCCTACTGATGGAGCATCCTTTTTGGCCCCTATCCCCCGAATATAAACCGGAGAATTCTGCTTGGACCCATAATCGGGCATATAGAAATTAGGAAGTAAGGAACTTAAGTCTTTAGCTCCCGATATTTTATTCTCTTTCAGGAAACGATTATCTAAGGTAGAGATAGAAAGTGGCTCACGATTAGGTGTGTTTTGTTTAAAAGCTACTATTGTAACTTCATCCAGATCGATACGCTTAACCTGTATTGTATCGGGCTCATTGGCCGAGACTATCGTAGAGAAAGGTAGGAGGAAAAATAATCTTTTTATCATATTTTAGGGTTTGCGGCAAAGGTAGGGCATGTCCCTAGAGTTGGCAATCCTCATTTCTTAGGATTTTATCTGCCAGGCTTGGCTTCTTGGGTATTAACGTTCGGGACTGACGTGCATATACAGTTTTTGTCGTTTCGTGGTAAGTAGAGGTTGGTAACTGATTTATACTGTTCTTTTGCGGAGTCTTTTATTTGACTTTTTTCGAAGCGGTTTGTGTCTATTTGATATGTAACCGGCTGCAGGGACTCGTATTCTGAAATTGTCTGATACATATAAATAGTATTCTTCTTTATGTAAATATATGTGTTTGTGGGGCATTACCTTTGCATCGAAAAGTACGTACTTGTCAAACGCAGTTCTGAATATGATTTTTTTTGGACTTATAGATGTGTTCTAGACTGTTGTTTGTATAATTCTTTTGTGTAATTTATTGATATAACAAAATGAACAATGCTAAATTATTACATTTAATGGTTTACATCTTAACCATTATTTTAGGGCAGTCTTGTACAGAAGTGGATATTACGATGCCCAAAGGACCGAAAGGTGATAGAGGAATGTCAGCTTATGAATTTTGGAAAGAGAATGTAGAGAATGGAGTGATTTCTTGGCCTAAGAAAGAGACTGAAATAACTGATTTTTTTAAGTATTTAAAAGGTAAGGACGGTCTGGATGGAAAAAGTGCTTTTGAACTGTGGAAGGAAGAAGTAGCTACTGGTGCTCTGGATAATCCTCACCGCCCGGGAAGTATGTGGCCTGTATCCCAGAATAATCTTAGAGATTTTTGGTATTATCTGACAGGAGCGAGTGGCGAGAATGGGCAAACACCTCATATTGGTAATAATATGAATTGGTGGATTGGCAATAAGGATACCGGAATACGTGCTCAGGGTAGGGATGGACAGAATGGAGAAGATGCTGTTCCACCGGTAGTTACGATCGGGGATAATGGTAATTGGTTGATTGATGGAGTAGATACAGGAAAACCTTCCAGAGGTGAAGAAGGAGTTGCAGGAACAACACCTACTGTTACAATTGGAGAAAATGGAAATTGGGTAATCAATGGAAAAGATACCGGAAAGGCTGCGATAGGTAAAGATGGAAGATCGCCAGAGGTAATAATCGGTACCAATGGGAACTGGTATATTAATGGGAAAGATACCGGTATTCGTGCATATGGTAAAGATGGTGCCAATGGAAAGGATGGTGCCAACGGAAAAGATGGTATTAACGGTAAGGACGGGGCTGCTGGAAAAGACGGCGCTAACGGTAAAGATGGTGCTAATGGGAAAAGTGCCTATGAATTGTGGGTAGAGAGGGTTGGGGCGGGTTGTAACAATACTGGCCCTAAAGTGAAAAATCCTCATAATCCGTCTTTGGATTGGGATTGTGGTAAAACAACTTTAAGTGATTTTTGGGAGTTTTTGAGAGGTGCGGATGGTAAAGATGGTGCGGACGGTAAGGATGGAAAACCCGGTGTTCCGGGAAAACCGGGTGCTGAAGTTACTATTATCAAAGGAGTACCTAACGTGATTGCACTTTATTCACAACAAGAATTTGGAGAGTATGTTCGTACAACCGATGGAGGAGTAGCTTATCGTGTGTATGACGAATCTGGCAATAAGGCTCCGAAGGCTGTGGTTAAGGGAATTCCCGGTTTGGATCCGGCTAAAACTTATACAGCTAATGAAGAGGGAGAATTTATTATTCCGAAAGAAGATCTTCCTCAAATTGACGATATAGATGCCCGATGGGGGAAAGTTAAGGAGGTGACTATTAATAAGGTGACAAAGGAATCTGCAGAAAATACTTATGTCCCCAACAGAATGCAGATTAGAATGATTTATATTGCCACGTCCCCATATCTTGATTATGAACATAACCTACAGTTTAGAGTGGAAAGAAAGACGGATCCTAGTGCGGAATGGAAAACATTGCCCAGCTATTTGCCTAATGTCAATGCCGGATTTACGGCATATCAGGTTACAAATCCGGAAGACCCGACATCTCTTGATAAAACGAAAAAGATAGAAAGTACTACACCTAATATGAGTAGTACATCAATGTCTATTAATCCTAATCGATATGTTAAAGAGAATCCTGCCGGCATAAAAAATGGAATAACTGATTTTTGGGATGGAAAAGACAACTATTTCTCGATAGTAAAAGATACTCCTTATTACGGAGAGACGGTTTATTGGAATGGAGTATGTAAGATGGCACCTTATCAGATACCTCCTACACTTAAAACTCTAGCCTTAACAAAGGCATCTGCTGAAAGTGGAGATGATGTATTCTTGAATAAAGCCCAGGGGGAATTTGACTTTTCGACTATTGATTTTAATATCATATGTAAACGTGAATTGGTAAAAACAGTAAAACCGAACGGCATAGATTACATTGAACCTGAATTTTATGCTCCGGAAGAGGCGAAGGAACTTCTACTCTGTTATGTTAAGTTTACTTATACCTCTCCATTGGGGGTACAAACAGCCACAAGCGAACTTAATAAGTCGAGTTACAAGAAACCTGAGTATGCTGCCCTTAGCCCGTACTTGGGAGCTACAATCTATTCGGTAGGAGCGAGTAGCGCTTTTATCTACTCTAACAATGTGTCTTTAGGAGTTCTCAAGAAGAAAGCAGATAACGGTACGTATTATGTTGAGAATACATATAAAGATATGCCTGAAATTAGTGTAACCTATAAAGAAAAATAGAATAATATGAATTTCAATGAAATAAAAAATAGACTTCTTATAGGAGCATTGGCCATCACTGTTTTTCCCTTTTATGTTCATGCTCAAAACGATAAGATGGAAGGACAAACAGCACATAGAACCAAAGCCTGGGAAATAGGGGTAGGTGGAGCTCTTATCAACTGGGACAGAGTGACTTTCTCGGATTTTCGTCAGGTCGATGGGAACTATCTGTATCGAATGAATATCGATCATCTTTTTGGCGGTATCCAACTCTATGCAGCTCGTGAATTGAATCCTTGGTTTTATCTTGATTTGCAGGGGACATTGGGACTGGCAAGAAAACAAGTTGAAAAAGGCGGGCGTAAGTTTGATTTCATGTATATGGCCGGTCCGGGACTTCAGTTCCGGTTAACCCCATTGTTTAAATCAAAATATGTAGAACCTTATTTACGCGTAGGTGTTAACTACCTCCATCATGATTTTTATGCAATTAATGCAGGAAAGTTTGAGAATGATCCTATAGGAGAAGCAGAATGGACATCATCCAATCCTTGGAACAAAGAGAAAATAGGATCTAAACAATCCTATTTCCCCTTATCCTTCGGAGCCGGAGTACAAGCTTGGCTTAACGATCATTGGGGAGTAGGATTACAGGGAGAATACATCATGCCTGTCGATAAAAAACAAACGCGTTTTGTTCAGGCTTCGATGCGTATTATGTTCCGTTTGGGTGGAAGTACAAAACGTCCTATGCCGGTTGTTCAATATATAGACCGTCCGGTTGATAGGATTGTAGAACGAATTGTTGAAAAGAGAATTGAAGTGCCGGCTGTGGTGGAAAGTCATGTTTGTGATTTATTCGATAACATTCATTTTGCGTTTGATAAGGATGTGATTACTTCCGAATCTGAACTCACTTTGGATAAGATTGCAGATCTGTTGAAAAGTTATCCGGATAACAATTTCTTGATAACCGGGTATACAGATGCAAGAGGAAGCGACAATTATAACATAGATTTGTCGAAACGCCGCGCTAAAGCTGTGTATAGTGCATTGCTGAAACGACAAGTACCTCAACATATGTTGAAATGGCGCGGAGTCGGATATCATGCTAGTTCGGTGCCGGCTTCAGGTCCGGATAAAGTCAGGATGGGTGATCGAAAGGTGTCCATTGAGAGAGTGACGAATTCAGATTATTGGGGTTGGTTAACGAATGAAGAATAATGTATTACATTAATTTTGTATAAAACATAAAGGCGGCAAGAACAATTCTGTTTTTGTTGCCTTTTTTGTTCCGTTGTTTTGATATAGAATGAAATGATTTGAAGAAATAATAGAATGTTGAAGGATTAA
>OBWY01001384.1_pt1 | contig 14535 bp, 10 predicted proteins | sample 1538081 | NCBI WGS metagenome assembly OBWY01 (sample SAMEA2580089, study PRJEB22360) | human gut metagenome | biome: human gut; feature: human-associated habitat; material: faeces | place: Denmark | collected 2008/2010
CCGCCGAAAGAGCCGTCGGTCTTTCGAACGTAATATGCCGTCCCGTAGCCAAAACGCCGATATTATCGGTGATGACGTTGGTCGAACGATAACCCAGCCCGGCCGAACCGCGCAGGATCGTCGTCGGGGTGATGTTCCACTTGATATGACCGCGCGGAGTAACGTAGAACTTATCGTAATAACCGTTGTAGTCCCCGCGTATGCCCGCAACTACGGAGAGCTTGTCCTTGATCGTGTAGGTATATTCGGCATAGGCGCCTACCTCGTTCTCCTGACGGTCGAGATTCCAGGCTCCGGCGGCATCCAGCCACGGCGTCGGGTTGAGCAGCGACTCGTCAAGGAATTGCAGATGCGACTGCACGCCGACGATCAGCGAATGACGGAAGGAGAAATAGTGGTTGTACATCATGTTCAGCGAAACCATGTTGTCCGTACCGTCGTAATCGTTGAGCCCGAAGTAGGCCCGTTCGCGGAAGCGGTCGTAATCGGCCACGAAAGCGATGTTCGAACGAAGCTCGTCCTGCTGGTCCTCGTCATAGACACCGGGACCGACCGGCATACCGAATTTGAAGTAGGCGTTCAGCTCGCGGTTCTTGATCTGCGAGCCGTACATGGCCCCCTTGTCCCAGTCGGTATCCATCTCTTCACGCATCGAAGCCTTGTAGTGCTTCTGACCGCTCAGGCGATTTTCCGCCAGATACTTGAAACCCCATCGCACCTGCGCGCCGTTGTCGGCCGTATAAAGCCAGCGGTTTGCAACCGCTCCCAGGCGGGTTTTCGGCAGATCCATAAATCCGTCGCCGTTGTCGTCCATGTCGCCCAACAAATGAGTATCCAACGATCCGTGCAACAGGAGGATCGTCGATAATTTCTTATCCTTGGTTACAGGAAGCGCCGTCGAAAGGTTCAGCTCGGGACGCAGTTCGTCGTCAAGGTAGAAGTTGATGAACAGCCGCTCGTCGTCGGTCGGTTTGCGGTGCTCGAGGTTGATCTGTCCGGTGATGGCCTCATGTCCGGCAGTCACGGACGAAATACCCTTCGACACCTGGATCGAATTGAGCCACATGCCCGGCGTATAGCTCAGGCCGTAGGGAGCACTCAAACCGCGCATGATCGGACGGTTTTCGTCCAATATTTGCGTGTAAGTGCCGGCCAAACCGAGCATCTTGATCTGACGCGCACCCGAAATGGCGTCGCTGTAACCGACTGTCACCGAAGCGGAGTTCTCGAAACTCTCGGCCAGGTTGCAACAAGCCATCTTGCAGAGGCCCGCGAAGGAGATCATCTCCCCTTTGAGAATGCCGTCCCGCTTCACGTAGTTACCGCCCAGCGTACTGTTCACCACGACCTCCTCGAGTTCCACCCCGTCGTTCGACAGACGAAAATCGACCCGCTCCACGCCGCTCTCGACGCGAATCGTATCGCTGGTATATCCGACGAAGCCGGCGACCAGCATATCGTATCCCTTAACCCGGTGTATGGTATAATTTCCTTCGGCATCGGCACCGGTTCCCACCGTCGTTCCGGCCCAGTACACCGATGCACCGATCAGCGGCTCGTCCGTGTCGGCTCCATATACGACACCTTTGACATTCTGAGCCCGAGCCGCGCCGAATGCCGATGCAACAAAAAAGACTAATACTGCTAAATACTTGAATTTCATTTGATTTTCCGTTGATTGTGTAAACATGATGCAAAAATAATATTCCATTCTTGCAATCCGGTTGCAAATCGGGCAACCGGCCTGTTGCAGGAAAAACACAGTACACGCAGGCACTGCACTTTTTCATGCGTCGTTACACGAAAACGGGAGGAGCACGCAGTCCGGAAGAGAGAAGATGGACCGTGCTATGGGCCAGACAGGAACGTTCAGAAACCGTCGCCCAATGAACGGAATCGAACGGAATCGCCGTCATCTCCGCTGCCAATATGGCAGGAAGATCGACGATCATGACCTTCGTATCACGCTCCCATTGGGAAGACGATACGGAAGTATACAGTTCCGACACCTTGGAGTGATCCACTCCGCAGCAAACGGCCTTAAAACCGGCCGAATGCGAATCGCATTCGGTATGGATGTCGCAACCCCGGCAGCATATATGCACCTCGCCTCTCTCCTGCCCCATACAGTGGCACGAAAGTACGGCGTATGCCGCTACTCCTACCGAGAAACAGTAGGCGACCAGTAGCATCCACACGGACATATATCTGCGCAGCTTTACGCTCATTCTTCGACTAAATTACACGTTTTGAGCCGGGCGACCCACGCCTGGGCGTCGCGCTCGGCGGTTTCCGCATCCACGTCGTACTCGCCGAGGAGCAAATCGCGGACATCGTCGGTACCGAACTCACGTCCCTGCAACCGGTTCCACAACCAGAGCGAGGTTTCGTTCAATGCAATCACTTTGGTCATATCCACTCCGTAACGGCCCTGCATTACCACGATGTGCTCGCCTGCCATTTCACGGACCTTATATTCCTCTTTGATTCTCATCGGTCGGTTTTCTTCTTCAACGTGCAAATATAGGAAAATATTTCGAGAAACCTAATATGACGCACTTTTTATCCCTTCCGGGCTCGGGTAAAAGCCAAAAACACTACCTTTGTGTATATGGAATCGACGGCACCGAACAGACGGCAACAGATCGCAGCGCTGCTCAAGCGCTACTGGGGGTTCGACACGTTCCGCCCCGTGCAGGAACAGGTCATCCTCTCGGTGCTCGCCGGACGCGATACGCTGGCCCTGATGCCGACGGGCGGCGGCAAGTCGCTCACCTATCAGATTCCGGGACTGGCTTCGGAGGGCGTATGCATCGTGGTCACCCCGCTGATCGCCCTGATGAAAGACCAGGTCGATCGGCTCCGCAAGCTGGGTATCCGCGCTCTGGCGATCCATTCGGGCCTATCGGCCCGACAGATCGACATCGACCTGGACAACTGCGTCTATGGCGACGTGAAATTCCTCTACGTCGCTCCCGAACGGCTCGCATCCGAGGCCTTCCGCCTGCGGGTGCAGCGAATGAACGTATCGCTTCTCGCCGTCGATGAGGCCCACTGCATCTCCCAATGGGGCTACGACTTCCGCCCCTCCTACCTGCGGATCGCCGAGCTGCGCGAGCGGATTCCCGGCGTCCCCGTGCTGGCTCTCACGGCCTCGGCCACACCGCGCGTCGCGGACGACATCATGGAAAAGCTGCACTTCACGGAACCCCATCTGCTGCGCAGCGATTTTTCGCGTCCCAACCTCTCTTATGCCGTGCGCCATACCGACGACAAAAACGAACAGCTCCTGCGGATCATCCGCAACGTCGGCGGTTCCGGCATCGTCTATGTCCGCACCCGCGAAGGAGCCGAACAGGTCGCGGCTTTCCTGCGCGACGAAGGTATTTCCGCAGAATATTATCACGGCGGACTGGGACATGCCGAGCGCTCGATGCGGCAGGATGCCTGGATTTCGGGGCGCACCCCCGTCATGGTAGCTACCAACGCCTTCGGGATGGGGATCGACAAGCCGGACGTCCGCTACGTGGTACATTATACGATGTGCGACTCACTCGAAAGCTACTATCAGGAGGCCGGACGTGCCGGACGCGACGGGCGACGCAGCTATGCCGTATTGCTGATTTCTTCCGACGATGCGGGACGCATCGCCAAACGCTTCGAAGCGGACTACCCTCCGCTCGAAAAGATCCGTTCGATCTACGAAAAAATCTGCAGCTACCTCCAGATCGCCATCGGCGACGGTGCCCAAAGTTCCTTTCTATTCAACCTGCGCGATTTCTGCACCCGGGAGCACCTCTATACGGGTCTGGTACAGAACGCCCTGAAGATCCTGAGTCAGAACGGCTACATGACCCTCCTGGACGAAGCGGCCAACCCCGCGCGCATCCTCTTCTGCGTCAGCCGCGACGATCTCTACCGCCTGCGGGTGATCCGCGACGATCTGGACCACATCATCCGTGTTCTGCTGCGTCTGTACGAAGGGGTTTTCACCGACTTCCGCCCCATCGACGAAACGGAAATAGCGACCTGGAGCGGCTATACGCCCGAAAAGGTGCACGACCTGCTGAAACGGCTCTGGCAACTGCGCGTGATCCGCTACATCCCCTCGAACCGCTCGCCGCTCCTCTACATGGACGAAGAACGGCTCCCCACCGCCGATCTCTACATCTCCCCCGAATCGTACCAGCAGCGCCGGAAACAGACCCGCGAACGATTCGAGCGGATGGGGCGGACCCCCGTCCCCCCCGGCGCAACCCGCCTGCCGCAGCTCCTTCCTGGAAGCCTATTTCGGAGTGCCGGAGCCCCGGGAGTGCGGCATCTGCGACCTCTGCCTCGCCCGCAAACGCGCCGCCCGCGCTCCGCAGGCGGAAGCCTCGAAAAAGACCGTTCTGGAGCTGCTCCGCAACGACGCTCTCGATCCCCGGGAAATCGTCGCTGCACTCCGATCCGATCCGGCACAAATCGCCGAGCTCCTGCGCAAATTGAGCGGCGAAGGCAAAATTTCCATACTCCCGGATGGAAAAGTCACGATTAATCGGTAACTTTGCGCGATTTCATGAACAAACCGATCACATTTCAAAATAGCATCAGCAACGAGGAGGCCGCTCTGCTTCCGGCCATCGAATTCCGGGGCCCGATCGTCGTCGTGGACTCGGAACCGAGGCTCAGGGAGGCCTGCCGCTACCTGGCGGCACAGCCCGTCATCGGGTTCGACACCGAAACCCGGCCTTCGTTCCGGGCGGGCGTCGTCAATCGGGTCGCACTGCTGCAACTCTCCTCGCCGGAACAGAGCTTCCTGTTCCGGCTCTGCAAGATTCCTCTCGACAAAGCCATCGTCAAAATCCTCGAAAACAAGGAGATCCTGAAAATCGGCGCCGATGTAAAGGGCGACCTGCGGGCACTGCACAACATCCGGCACTTTCAGGAAGCGGGCTTCGTGGATCTTCAGGAGCTCGCCGGAGAGTGGGGCATCGAAGAGAAAAGCCTGCGCAAACTTTCGGCGATCGTACTCGGCCAGCGGGTATCCAAAGCTCAGCGCCTGAGCAACTGGGAAGCCGCACAACTCACCGACAAGCAGCAGCTCTACGCCGCAACGGACGCCTGGGTCTGCACGCGTATCTACGACCGGCTGCTGCACACACCCAAACCAAAGAAAACGAAGAAATGATCCCGCAAATACACCTCCGACGCGGCAAGGAAGAGTCGTTGCTGCGCCGCCATCCCTGGATTTTCTCGGGCGCGATCGAATCCGTCCGTTACGACGGAAACGAAATCCCCGAAGGTGCCCTCGTCGATGTCTATACCCGTTCGGGCGACTTCATCGCCCGGGGACATTACCAGATCGGTTCGATCGCCGTGCGGGTGCTCACCTTCGAACAGGAACCGATCGACGCGGCCTGGTGGCAGCGGATGATCTCCACCGCACTCGACGTGCGCCGCACGCTCGGGCTCACGGATGCCCCCGACACCACCTGCTACCGTCTGGTTCACGGCGAGGGGGACTCCCTGCCGGGACTCGTCGTCGATATTTACGACACGACCGCCGTGATTCAATGTCACTCGGTGGGCATGTACCACGCCCGCCTGACAATCGCCGATGCGATCCGAACGGTTTACGGCGACCGGATCACCGCCATCTACGACAAAAGTTCCCAAACCGTACCGTTCAAGGCCGGCCTGAATCCCGTGGACGGGTACCTTTACGGCAAAACGGGAGGAATGCCCCGCACCGTGCTCGAAAACGGCGAAAAATTCCTGGTCAACTGGGAAGAGGGCCAGAAGACGGGCTTCTTTATCGACCAGCGCTTCAACCGCGAACTGGTACGCCGCTACGCCCGAGGACGCACGGTCCTCAATACCTTCTGCTACACGGGCGGATTTTCGGTATATGCTCTTGCGGGCGGAGCACGCGAAGTATGCTCGATCGACTCCTCGGAGCGGGCCGTCGCCCTGGCCGACGCCAACGTTCGGCTCAACTTCGGAGAAGAGGCTCCCCACACTTCGCTGGCCGTCGATGCCGTCGAATACCTCAAGGACATCGGCGACCGGTACGACATGATCATCCTCGACCCGCCGGCCTTCGCCAAGCACCACAAAGTGCTGGGCAATGCCATGCAGGGCTACAAGCGGCTCAATGCCCGGGCGCTGGCGCAGATCAAAAGCGGAGGGCTCCTCTTCACTTTCTCCTGTTCGCAGGCGGTCAGCAAGGAGTTGTTCCGCACCACGGTCTTCTCGGCCGCAGCCATCGCCGGACGCAAGGTCCGCATCCTGCACCAACTGACCCAGCCCGCCGACCATCCGATCAACATCTATCATCCCGAAGGCGAATACCTCAAGGGATTGGTACTTTACGTCGAATAAATCCGCTCTCGAACCGAATCCAAATAGTCGATATGGAACGCGAAACGATCGTCCGGGAATTTCTCGACAGACACAAAATCCGGTACGACATCTATCACCACCCGGCTTCCCCGACCATCGAAGAGGCCAAGGCACATTGGCGCGAGGACGGGTCGAAACATTGCAAAAACCTCTTCTTCCGCAACCACAAGGGCGACCGTCATTATTTGGTCTGTTTCGACTGCGACCGCTCGCTGGCGATTCACGATCTGGAACACCGACTGCGGCAGGGCAAACTCACCTTCGCCTCGCCGCAGCGCATGGAACGCTACCTGGGGCTCGAACCGGGTTCCGTGTCGCCGTTCGGCCTTATCAACGACGCGGAACACCACGTACATCTCTTTTTAGACCGTCATCTGCAAACGTGCGACAGTTTGAGTTTCCACCCCAACGATTGCCGAGCCACGGTGGTCATTTCCCGCCCCGAATTCGAACGCTACCTCTCCCTGGTCGGAAATACGTACGAATACCTCGACCTCTACGACTGACACGCCTGAAATCCACAGCGCCGTGCGAATGAAGGGGCTCTCTAACAGTCCGAATAAGTTATCACCCCTGTCAGGATGAACTCTGACAGGGGTGATTTTCAATTTCGAAAACTTGTTAGGGAACTCTTCGCACCTTTCGGTTATTTCCGTCGGGAAGCGTTCCTTTGCGCCTCCTCCTGCTGACGCAGCAACTCTTCGTAACGCAACTGGAACTTGGATTTCTTCCTGTTCTTGTTTTTCGCGGCATTGGCCTGCATCACGGCATGAATTTTCTCGTCGTCGATCATCCGGCGGATCACGAGCGTCTGTCCGATCGTGAGAATGTTGGCCAGGAAGTAGTAGTAAGTCAGACCGCTCGAATAACTGTTGAACCACAGGAGCATCATCACCGGCATCAGATAAACCATCATAAACTTCATACCGGCCATCTGGGGCTGCGACGAAGCCGTCTGCTGGTAATTGATATACGAGAAGGCGAACAGCGCGACGGTCATCAACAGGGCGAACAGGCTCACGTGATCTCCGTAGAAGGGGATGTTGAACGGCAGCGACAACACGCTGTCGTACGACGAAAGGTCGTCGGCCCAAAGGAAATGCTGGCCGCGCAGCTCGATCGAGGCGGGGAAGAAGCGGAACATCGCAATAATGATCGGCATCTGGATCAACAGCGGGATACAACCGCCCATCGGGTTGATACCGGCCTTCTTGTAGAGCTCCATCGTCGCCTGCTGGCGCTTCATGGCATCCTCCTGGCGCGGATATTTCTTGGCCAGCTCATCGACTTCGGGCTTGATGACGCGCATCTTGGCCGTCGATATGTAGCTTTTATAGGTCAGCGGCGAGATGATGACCTTCACCAGCACGGCCAGGATCAGGATAATCAGGCCGAAACTCGGGATAAATTGACGCAGGAAATCGAACACCGGAATCACGAACCAGCGGTTCACCCAGCCGAAAATACCCCAGCCGAGCGGAATCAACCGTTCCAGATGCAGTTCGTCGTCCCCCTCGGTCGTCGCCACATGCTTGAGAATGGCGTATTTGTTCGGACCGAAATAGAAAGCGAAGTTGTAATGGTCGGTTTGCGCCGTATAGGGAACCGTCAATTTCGCCGAAAAATCCTTTATGTAACCCGAGCCTTTTTCCGCCGTCGTAAACTTCATATCAGCGTAGGAGAAGTTTTCCGGGGCGATCATCACCGACGAGAAGAACTGCTGCTTGAAAGCCACCCAGTTGAGCGACGACGAAACCGTCTTCTGCTTCTCCCCGTCGCTCATCCCCAGATCGTCGGCCGACGACTCGCCGGGAGCCCGGTAATAGATGGTCGTATAGGTATTCTCGTTCTGAAACCCTTTCTCATTCTGATAGGACCGGTTGCTCCAGTCGATGCCGACAGTCGTCTGGCTGGCCATCTGCGGCGCCATATTTTTCAGATAGACATTCAGATCGACCAGATAATCCCGCGCCGGCGACTGTATGTTATAAACGACATACTCGTACCGTAACACGGCGTCACGCGCCACCGGCAGATCCATCGTGATGCGCTGCGCACCGTCGGCATCCTTCTCCATCGACACCAGATTGAAGGTGTAATCCGCCGTATTGACCAACACGTTGTTATGACCATTCTTCACATAGAACGTCAGGGCGAAATTGGCCGTTGCCGGATCGAAAAGCCGCACCGGCTGATTCCGCTCGTCACGAGGTGCATACTTGGTGTAATCCTTCAGCGTAACATCCTTGACCTGGCCGCCACGCGTCGAGAAATCGATCTTCAATACCTCGTTCTCCACGGTGAACTCCTCGGCTTCGGCCTGCTGCGCCGCAGCCAGCAGCTCTCCGAACTGCATGATCCGACGCTGCGCCTGCAGGCTGTCCCCGGACAACCGCTCTCCCGCAGCCGCAATAGCCGCAGAATCCGCAGTCGGCAGCGGAGCGTTGAGCGCCAAGAGCGAATCCTGCTCGGCTTGGATACGCGCCTGTTCGGCGTTGTACGCCATGAGCTGTTCCTGATACTTTTTCTGTTGATGCGAATTATAGAACGTGAAACCCAGGAAGATCAGGGCCACGATGACAATTCCGGCGATTGATTTTTTATCCATGCGTAATCTAAATTCTTTGAGGATACCCCGAAGCAAGGTTGCAAACTATTTTTTCTTATCGTCTTTTCCCGCCAGCGCCGCAGCTACGAACGCGACGAAAAGCGGATGAGGCCGCTGTACGGTGCTCTTGTATTCGGGATGGTATTGCGTACCGACGAACCAGGGATGGTCGGGAATTTCGACCACTTCGACCAGCCCCGTATCGGGGTTCGCACCGACGGCTTTCATTCCGTGGCTCTCGAAATCCTTCAGGTATTCGCTGTTGAATTCGTAGCGGTGGCGATGACGCTCCTGAATCTGAGTCGTACCGTAAGCCTGCGCAGCTTTCGATCCCGGCTCCAGCGAGCAGGGGTAAGCTCCCAGACGCATCGTGCCGCCTTTGGCGGTAATGCCCTTCTGTTCCTCCATCAGGTCGATGACCGGATGCTTCGTCGCCGGGTCCATTTCTGTCGAGGTGGCATCCTTGAAGCCCAGTACGTTGCGAGCGAATTCGATCACGGCGCACTGCATACCCAGACAGATTCCCAGGAACGGAATACGGTGAGTCCGCGCAAAGTGCACCGCTTCGATCTTCCCCTCGATTCCCCGGTTGCCGAACCCCGGAGCCACGAGAATACCGGCCATTTTGCCGAGCTTCTCCCCGACGTTCGAAGCGTCTATCTTCTCCGAATTCACGTAATGCAACTTCACCTTGCAGTCGTTCACCGCACCGGCTTGAATAAAGGACTCGCAGATCGACTTGTAAGCATCGGGAAGTTCCGTATATTTACCCACCAGGGCGATGTCGATCGTCCGCTTGGGATTCTTCACCTTATCGACGAAAGCCTGCAACGAACTCAAGTCGGGTTCCTGCTCCGACGGAAGGTCGAGCTTGCTGAGCACCACCTCGTCCAGATGCTGACGGTGCATCACCAGCGGCACTTCGTAGATCGTCGGTACGTCGATCGACTCCATCACCGCGTTGGCATCCACGTTGCAGAAGAGCGCCACCTTGCGCCTGAGCTCCGCAGAGAGCGGATGCTCGGTGCGCAGCACCAGAATATCGGGCTGCAAACCGTTCTCGAGCAAGGTCTTGACCGAATGTTGGGTCGGCTTGGTCTTCAACTCGCCGGAAGCGGCCAGGTAAGGAATGAGCGTCAGATGAACCAGCGCCGTATTGCGGGCTCCGAGCTGGTAACGCAACTGACGCACCGATTCGATGAAGGGCAGCGACTCGATGTCGCCCACCGTACCGCCGATCTCGGTGATAATCACATCGTACTCCTTGCGCTGCGCCAACAGTTGAATGCGGCGCTTGATTTCGTCCGTGATATGAGGAATGACCTGCACGGTCTTGCCCAGGTACTCGCCCTTGCGCTCCTTGTCGATCACGCACTGATAAATCTTACCGGTGGTCACGTTGTTGGCATGGCTGGTCGTAATCGAAGTGAAACGCTCGTAATGCCCCAGGTCGAGGTCGGTTTCCGCACCGTCTTCGGTCACGTAACACTCTCCGTGCTCGTAAGGATTCAGGGTTCCGGGGTCGATATTGATATAGGGATCCAATTTCTGAATCGTCACCGAATAGCCGCGTGCCTGCAGCAAGCGGGCGATCGACGCCGAAATAATGCCTTTACCGAGCGACGAAGCCACGCCGCCCGTCACGAAAATGTACTTGGGTTTGCTGAGTTTCATTATCTGTTTCGAATTATTTTGTTTGCACCGTCGTTTATCCGGCTCCGTTTCAACCCTTAAGCCGGAACGCCCGGTTCTCCACTTGCCTATTAAAACATCGTTCCGGAACCGCTTTCGAAGACCGCTCCGGAAACCTTCCCGCTCCGAGGGCCGGACTCACATAAAATACACCGCTATCCCCACAAAGAAGTTTCCTCACCGGAAAGGGATGTGTCAAATTGAGAAATTCGGCGCATCCCCTTTCAAGTGTGCAGGAACAGGTAAAAATACCAGGGCATCGAGGTTCACGGCGAAGAGTGTGCACTGGCGTACATGATCGAGCCGTGACACCGATAATAACGAAGTAGTTTACCTGTTATAGCACACCGTCTTCGGCGGGTTATTCCTTATTCTCCTCCTGATCGATGAGCTTCACTTTTTCGATAGCGGCCTGCATCTCCTGTTTGGCCCGCTCGATTTTGGCCCGCACCTCGGCGATCATCGCCTCGGCGTTCTTCGACTTGGAGAAGAACCCGATGTTGTTCTCCAACAAGGCGATGTCCTGCTCCAACTGACGGACTTTGTTGTAAAGCCGGTCGCGCTCCGTGCGCAGACGCCGGTCGCCCGTAGCCTTGAGCGAAGAAACCTTCTCCTTGAAGCGGTCCATCGAACGATCGCGCTCCGAACTGCGCAGGGTATCGAACATCTTATCGACCACCTCCTTGTAACGTTTTTGAATCGCCTCCTTCTGCTTGATAGGCACGAACCCGATCTCGCCCCAGCGACGCTGGAAATCACGAATCATCTCGAAGCCGCCCGCCAGAATATCGGCCGCAGCCATCTCCTCCAACAGAGCCTCTTTCCGACGGAGATTCTCCCCGTACTGATCGTCCACCGCAGCGAAATGTCGGGACTTGCGCTCGAAGAAAGCGTCGCACGCCGCACGGAACCGTTTCCAGATCTGGTCGGAATAGCGGCGCGACACGGCCCCCGTCTGCTTCCACTTGGCCTGCAATGCGATCAACTCATCGGTCGTCTTCTTCCACTCCTCGCTGTCGCGCAGCGCTTCGGCCGCCTCGCACAACTCGGTCTTGAGCTGGAGGTTGTGCTCCATCTCGCCCTTCAACCCGGCATAGTAGGTACGCTTGGCCTCGAAGAATTTGTCGCAGGCATTGCGGAAACGCTCGTAGATGGCATTGTTATCTTTCTTGGGAGCGAATCCGATCGTTTTCCAGACTTTCTGTATCTCGAAGAGCTTCTCGCTCGCCTTGTTCCACTCTTTGCGCGAAGTCAGCGGCTGCTGCGCCAGCTCTTCGGCCTTGACACAAAGCTCGCTCTTGAGTTCCAGATTGCGGAGCTGCTCCTGCTTGATATTCTCGAAAAACTCCTGATGCTGCTTGTTGATACGGCTCGAAGCCTCCTTGAAACGATTCCACAGCACCTCTTTATATTCATTGGCCACAGGGCCGATTTCACGCCACTCGTCGTGCAGCTTCTGCAGTTTGTGGAACGCCTCGACGATCGACGGTTCGAGCACCAGCGCTTCGGCCTGTTCGCAAAGAGCCAGCTTCTGCTCGTAATTCTTCTTCAGGTCGAGATCGCGCAACTCCTTGTTGATCTTGATGAAATTGTAGAAATTCTCCACGTGCAGGTTGTAGGTCTCCCACAGATCCTTCACATTCTGCTGGGGCACCACGCCGGTTTCCTTCCAGCGGTGCTGCAACTCCCGGAACTTATTGAAAGTCTGGTTGAGCATCTCGTCCGACGAGGCCAGCTCCTTGAGTTCCTCGATAATCTGCAACTTTATCTTGAGATTCTCCTCCTTGGCCGCTTCGAGTCCGGCGACGAACTCGTCCCGCAAACGGCGGTACTCCCGGAAAAGATCCTTGAAACGCAGCTCCGCCGGATCCGGTTCGGACACAAAATCCCCCTCCGCTCCGCCGGCTTCGACGAAAGCCCGTCGCGCAGCATCGGACTCCGCCCGACGCAATTTGTAGAACGCTATCTTGAGGGCCTCCACATCCCGGCGCAGGGACTGCACCGGCCGCTCTTCGAGCATCTTGGCGAAAATCGCCAGCAACTCCTCCTTCGACTTGCCTGCCAGGTCGCTGCCGGCCGCTTCTCCGCCTGCAGCCTCCTCCTCGGGCGAAGCCTCGCCCAGGTCGAGCCCCGCATTTTCGGCAGCCAGCGCCGCATCTTCATCGGCGAAGTCCACCCGACTCTGCGTCGGTACGCCGGTATCGTCCGCAACTGCGGCATTCGTTTCCCCGCCATCTGCAGGCACGGAATTGTTCTGCGTATCCTCAACCACAGAAGAGTTGAGATGCTCCTCGGAAACAGGAAGAGTAGAATTTTCAGTAGCCATCTTGTCTGATTTTAATCTTACGGTTTGCAAAACCATATAAACCTTGCAAATATAACCATTTTTCCGGCCCCCGCACAGGATTTGCCGATAATTTTATTATCTTCGCAAAAATTACGCACGCTCTTATGAGTCATCGCATCCTGCTCATCGACGACGAAGACGACATCCTCGAATTCATCCGTTACAACCTGACAAAGGCGGGTTATGAGGTATATACGGCCCGTAACGGAGCCGAAGGTTTGCAACAGGCCGCGGCACACCGGCCGCACCTGATCCTGCTCGATATGATGATGCCCGTGATGGACGGCATCGAAACCTGCCGGGCTCTGCGCCGCGACCCGGCGCTGAAGGAAACGATGGTCGTCTTTCTATCGGCCCTCGGCGAAGAGGAGCAACAACTCGCAGGATTCGGCGCCGGGGCGGACGACTACATCCCCAAGCCGATCAAGCCCAAACTTCTGCTGAGCCGCATCCAGGCGATTCTCAAACGGGTCGCCGCCGACAAGCCGGCTTCGCTGGTCATCGACCGGGAACGACATCTGGTAATCCGCGACGGAGAACGTATCGAACTGCCCCGCAAGGAGTTCGCCCTGCTCGCCCTGCTCGCCTCCTCTCCCGGAAAACTCTTCTCCCGGGAAGAGATCTACTCCCGTATCTGGGGCGATACGGTGGTCGTCGGCGACCGTACGATCGATGTCCACGTCCGCAAAATCCGGCAAAAAATCGGAAACGGACATATCTCGACCGTAAAGGGGTTGGGCTACAAATACGAAAATTAACCACAGATAATCCAAAATTCATCACAAAAATTCCGAAAAACCTTACGATCCGTAATTAAATTTTGCGTAAATTTGCAAAGTCTTAAGTAAAAACGCATTTTCGACGAAATGATCCGCGAGATCGTGGCAGTAGGAATCGGAGGGGCCCTGGGCAGTATGTCGAGGTACCTCGTATCCTATGTATGGCTGGTCGAACAGTCCCTGTTGGGCTTCCCGGCAGGCACTTTCACGGTCAATGCCGCCGGATCGCTGTTGATGGGCTTTTTACTGGAGATACTGGGCGCAGGTACTGCGTCGTGGCTGTTGAGCGTAGGATTCTGCGGCGGATTCACCACCTTTTCCACCTTCTCTTCCGACGTGGTGCGGATGCTCAAAAGCGGCGACTACACGGCGGCCGGACTTTGCGTTGCACTTAATTTCGCGGTATGCGTGTGCTGCATCCTGCTGGGCACCGCATTGGGACGGTTGCTGAAACGCTGACAACGAACAAGGAAACAACAAAATAATTTTTATAAAACAACTGAAATGGTCATTTTAGTACTCAACTGCGGCAGTTCTTCGATCAAATATCAGGTGATCGACATGGAAGCCCAGTCCAGCAAACTGCTCGCCAAAGGTCTGGTCGAGCGCATCGGCCTTCCTGAAGGCGATCTCACGCACAAACCCGTCGGCAAGGAGAAGTTCGAGCTCCACCAGCCGATTCCCGATCACACGACGGGCATCAGCCTGGTGCTTCAGGCCCTGAC
>OBWY01001403.1_pt1 | contig 14363 bp, 10 predicted proteins | sample 1538081 | NCBI WGS metagenome assembly OBWY01 (sample SAMEA2580089, study PRJEB22360) | human gut metagenome | biome: human gut; feature: human-associated habitat; material: faeces | place: Denmark | collected 2008/2010
CGTGGGCCCTTCCAGAGGTTTTGGAAGCCGACTTTTCGGAATTCTCAGCATCATCGGCCTTGACTTCGGCAACCTCAGCAGGCTTGCCGACCTCCTCGGCCTGAGCTGCCGGTACTGCCGAAGCGGCGAACGCTGCGGACTTCGGGGCGCGCACGGTCACGCCGGCCGGCGCCTCGCCACCGGAACGGGCGGCCTGAAGCGTCGCTATAAGTTCCGGCTTACGCATGGTGGAGATGCCACGAAGGCCCATCTGCTTGGCGAGCTCCTTGAGCTCAGGCAGTTTCATGTCTTCAAGATTCGGGCTGGTTGCCACTGGTTTTTGCCTTTCCCCTAGCTTCCGCAGGCACACGCCCACGACAGCTGTAAAAAAGAGATACGGAAATGTTCCGCCACTGAAAGTCCGCCGCGAAATATCACGGTTTTCGAACTTTCCTAACCATACAACGTTATCCAGACCAACGCAACGCAGGTGTGCCAACGTATTCATGCCAACCGCAAATCACAAATCACAATGCAAAAGACCCGTCATGTGATCACACGACGGGTCTTTGCCTGCAACAACAGCATGTCGGACTTACCGAAGTCTTACTTTTCCTCGTGGTAGCTCTTGTCGGTATTGACGGACCACACGTTCTTCTTGGACGTCTTGCCATTCTTGATATTGTCGACGGCCTCGATGGCGGTGGCCATGGAATGGTCCATGTTGTTGTAGCGATGCTGGCCGTTACGGCCGACGCAGTACAGATTACCGAAGGAATCGAGGTATTCCACGAGCTCAGACATACGGTCGTACGTGTCGAAGTAGGCCGGATATGCCTTCTTCACACGCTCACGATGGGAATCGATCACGTCCTGCGGGCCGTTAATGATCTGCATGCGGGTGAGCTCCTGGATGGCGAACTTCTTCGCCTCCTCGTCAGACATGTTCCAGAAGGAATCGCCCTCTTCGCAGAAGTATTCAAGGCCGATCCACACGGTGTTGTCTACGTCCTTGACCAGGTACGGGCTCCAGTTGTTGAAGATCTGCAGACGGCCGACCTTGTAGCCCGGATCCTGCACGTAAATCCAGCAGTCAGGCACGATCGGCGGATTGCCGAGGGTAGGAATGTCAGTGGTGTTTGGCAGACGCAGGTGCTTGACGAGCAGGCCTACGGTCACGAAATCGCGGTACGGCAGACCGTTGGCGATTTCGGTCATGTCCTTCGGCGCAGGCTTGCTGGAAGCGTCCACTGCGTTGATGAGGTCCTTGACAGGCATGGAGGAAATGAAGTCGTCCGCTGTCATTTCGATGCGGTTGCCTTCAGAATCCTCATACACCACGGAAGCGATCTTGCCGTCGTCCTGGCGAATCTCCACCACATTCGCGTCGGTAATGACCTTCACGCCAGCCGCCTCGCAGTTGGCCTCAACGGTTTCCCACAGCTGGCCCGGACCATACTTCGGATACCAGAATTCCTCGATCAGCGAGGTTTCGACCTCAGCATTGCTGCGCTTCTTCGGCAGGAGCTTCTGGAACGCGTTCTTCAACACGCCCATAATGCTCAGGCCTTTGACGCGTTGCGCACCCCAATCGGCGGAAATCTGGGACGGATGGCGCCCCCACAGCTTCTCGGTGTACCCCTCGAAGAACATGGAATACAGCTTGCGGCCGAAACGATTGATGTAGAAGTTCTCCAGATTGTCTTCCGGCAGCTTGTGCACCATGGACTTCAGATAGCTGAAACCGGCAACCAACGTAAGCTTCGGCCCCATGGCCTTCAACGTGTTGGCGCTCAGGGAAATCGGGTAGTCAAAGAAGTGGCGGTTCCAGTAAATACGAGACACGCGATGACGCTTGAGCATCACCTTGTCTTCGACTTCCGGATCAGGGCCGCCCGGTTCCATATCGTGCTCACGACCGAGCTTCTTGTCATCATAGCTTGGCGCGCCCTGCAATGGAAGGACTCCCTTCCACCAATCCATGATGCGTTCGTCCTTCGAGAAGAAACGATGGCCGCCAATATCCATACGGTTGCCATCATGATTGACAGTGCGGGAGATGCCGCCGAATTCGCGGGTCGCTTCCAACACGGTCACGTCGTAGTTCTCGGAGCCACCGTCCTTGACGAGCTCCCAAGCGGCGGTCAGGCCCGCAGGGCCACCGCCGATAATCACCACGGATTGCTTTTGCGTCACTTTGAGGTCTCCTTATGAAAACAAAAATCCCTGATAGTCTACCCGAGGGTAGGGAAACGAACATCGCATCTTGTGAGAATGCTTACAAAATCAAGCCAAGTCAGGCAATATCAGGCCGAGCAAAGCGATACGCGACCATATCGACTATATGGAATCAGGAATGTCGATATCGGTTTTTTGCACTTCCTCGACATTGACGTCCTTGAAAGTGACGATACGCACGTTCTTGACGAAACGACTGGAACGATAGACGTCCCACACCCACGCGTCGGTCAAACGCACGTCGAAGTACACGTCCTGACCGGCGGAACGTACGTTGAAATCGACTTTATTTGCCAGATAAAAACGACGTTCCGTCTCAACAACGTAAGTAAATAATTTAATAACGTCGCGATATTCCTTATACAAAGCCAGTTCTGCGTCGGTTTCGTAATTATCGAGATCCTCGGCGCTCATCACTTACCTTCCACATCACGCTTGCGACCACGACCGAGCGTACGCCACCAAGCTTCCTTCGACGTCTTGCGCTCGCCAGCCGTATACGGCCAGCTGTTTTCGACATCGGCATCACCGTTAACGGACTTACGATCGTCACGCTCGCTTTGCCGCGCAGCATCCACGCCTTCGACGTTCTTCCGCTGGGACGCAGCCACATCATCCGCACCGTCAGAAAGAACTTCCTGCACGGATTGCGCAACCGCCGCAGCATCGTCGGCACCCACACCTTCCGTATCAGGTTTCGTGGCATCCTTCTCATTCAGTCGAATGGCAATCGAATGTTCGCGTGCGCTCAAGGCCTCCTTGACGCCCGGATTGTCTTCGATCACGTGCATACCGAACGCGTCAAGCGAGCGGATCGGATCAAACTCGTCAACCAGCGTATCCATAACGATCAGATCCTGGTAACGGTTCTGAGAGGCGTTCCACAGGGCGTCGCGGGAGCGACCGGAAGGCACGAATCCCAACGACTGGTACACGGACACGGAACGCGTGTTCTGTTCGGGCACGGCGACCCAAATGCGATGCATGCCAAGGCCTGCCGGCTCCGGCGCAAGACCGTACGTCATCACGCGCGGCATGATGTCTCGCGAATAGCCACGGCCCCGATAATCCTTGCCAAGCACCACCTGAATGCGGGCGGAACGGGCCCAACCGTCAATATCGATCAGGAAAATCATGCCAATCACATTGTCGGAATCCGCAGCGTCAGTCTCACCATCGCCATCATGATCGGCTTCGGTGACGATGGACCATGCGATCGTGCGACGTGACTCCGGGTCCCCCACACCGGATTCGGACGGAGCCTCACCTTGGGACCATGCCACGGAACGACGCACCCACGCACGCACCGCGCCACGCTCGGCAACCCGGTCCTTACCGGTGATTCCGGAAGCACCGACATACGCCTCGATGGCGTCCATGCGGTCGAGATCCTCGACCGCGGCCGGGCGTAGATGCACCATCTCGCCCTTGATAGGCGGCACAACGATACGCTTCGGCAGTTCACGTGACTGCTGGTCCGACTGCCCCTGTGCTGCAGCCTCAAGATTCTCTGGCATTTTTCCTGTCCCCTACGTCATTGCAGGCACGACCGTCGCCGTACCCATACCGAGGGTATTGTACCCGACTGTACGTCAGCTGTGAATTGGCGCGGCGGCAATCGTTGTACATCTTCCTCTATCAGCATAACTTGGTATTGAAAGACACGGCGGTAATCGTAAGAAAAAACAACTGGCGATTATGCTCTTCCCTTTCTTTCGGAAAGATAAGAAAACGCACGTTCCAAGTTTTTTGGAACGTGCGTTTTCATGCGATTCAGCAATCGTAAGTAATCGTTGTAAACGTTACTTGATCTTGCTCATCACGATCTTGGTGACGGCCTTCGCGTCAGCCTGACCGCGAGTGGCGCGCATGACGGCACCAATGATGGCGCCCATCGGCTTCATGTTGCCGCTCTTGAGCTTTTCAACGATGTCAGGATTGGCTGCGAGAGCTTCATCCACGGCCTTTTCAAGAGCGCCGTCATCAGACACGACCTGGAAGCCATGCTTCTTGACGACCTCATCCGGAGTGCCCTCGCCGGCGAGCACACCTGCGACGGTCTGCTTGGCCAGCTTGTCGTTGAGCTTACCGTCGGCGATCAACTTCTCGACTTCAGCCACATCGGCCGGAGTGATCGGCAGCTCTTCGAGGCTCACGCCCTTGTTGTTGGCTTCACGGCTCAGCTCGCCCACCATTTCTTGGCACCGGCTGCAGAGGCACCGGCCTTGACGGTTTCCTCAAGCAGATCCAGAGCGTCGGCGTTGAGCACGTCGCGCATCTCCAGATCGTTGAAGCCCCACTCGCCCTTCAGTCGGTTGCGGCGCTCACGCGGCATTTCCGGCATCTGGGCCTTCATCTCTTCGATGTGCTCCTTGGTGATGTGCAGCATCACCAGATCAGGATCCGGGAAGTAACGGTAATCGTCGGCATCGGACTTCACACGGCCGCCGGCGGTGGTCTGCGAAGCCTCATCCCAGTGACGGGTCTCCTGCAGGATCTCGCCTCCTTCGGAAAGGATGGCGGCCTGACGGCGGATCTCGTACTGGATGGTCTTTTCGATACCGCGGAACGAGTTCACGTTCTTGGTTTCGGAACGGGTGCCGAACGGATCGGACGGGCTGTTGCGCAGCGACACGTTCACATCGGCGCGCATGTTGCCCTGTTCCATACGGGCGTGGGAGATGTTCAGCGCACGCACGATGTCGCGGATGGCGCGCATATATGCACCTGCGATTTCTGGGGCACGGTCTCCGGCGCCTTCGATCGGCTTGGTTACGATTTCGATCAGCGGCACGCCTGCACGGTTGTAGTCGACCAGGGAGTGATCGGCGCCTTCGATACGGCCGTCAGCACCACCGACGTGGGTGTTCTTACCGGCGTCGTCTTCGATGTGGGCGCGTTCGATCGGCACGCGGAACACAGTGCCGTCTTCAAGTTCCACATCAAGATAGCCGTTGCCGTTGGTCGGCTTGTCGTACTGCGAGATCTGGTAATCGCGCGGCATATCCGGGTAGAAGTAGTTCTTACGTGCGAACTGGCTCCATTCAGCGATTTCGCAATGCAGGGCAAGACCCAGCTTGATCGCATAATCGACAGCGGTCTTGTTGACCACCGGCAGAGAGCCCGGCAAACCAAGGCTCACCGGGGTGAGCTGGCTGTTCGGATCGCCGCCGAACGAGACTTCGGCCGGGCAGAACAGCTTCGTGGTGGTGCTCAGCTCAACATGGGTTTCCAGACCGATGACCGGGTCGAACTTCTTGACGGCATCGGCGTACTTCATCAACTTTTCAGCCATTTTGTTTTCTTTCCTCCGATGCTTCTTACTTGTTCAAGCCGTCAAGCCACGGGGTTTTCAGGGACTGCCAGATCGGGCCGTTCCAGTCTTCCTCGAGAGCCGCCTCAAGAGCTGCAGCAGGCTTGTACATGGCCTCGTCGCGCTGCTGCGGAGCGAGGAACTGGAAGCCGACCGGCAAACCGTCGTCGCTCAGACCAGCAGGAATGCTCATAGCCGGAACGCCGGCAAGGTTGGCCGGAATGGTGGTGATATCGATGGCATACATAGCCATCGGATCCTCAGTCTTCTCACCGAACTTGAATGCGGTGACCGGGCTGGTCGGACCAACAAGCACGTCAACCTTGTCGAAAGCATTCTTGAAGTCATCGATGATCAGGGTGCGCACCTTCTGCGCGGAACCGTACCATGCATCGTAATACCCGGCAGACAGGGCGTACGTACCGAGGATGATACGACGCTTGACCTCGTCGCCGAAGCCGGCTTCACGAGTGTAGGCCATCATGTTGGCGGCGGTCTGAGGGACGCCCGCCGGCGGCATGACGCGCAAACCGTAACGCATGCCATCGTAACGGGCCAGATTGGAGCTGACCTCGGACGGCATGATGATGTAGTACGCACCGAGGGAGTACGGCAGGTGAGGCAGAGACACCTCGGTGATCTCAGCACCCATTTCCTCGAGCTTCTTGACGCCTTCGTTGAAACGTGCCATAACGCCCGGCTGGAAGCCTTCGCCGCCGAGCTCCTTGATCAGACCGACCTTGAGGCCCTTCAGATCACGCTTCATGCCTTCGCGGGCGGCCGCCACCATCGGGCGCGGGCCTTCCGGAATGGACGTGGAATCGCGCTTGTCATGGCCGCCGATCACTTCCTGGAGCAGGGCCGCGTCGAGCACGGTGCGGGAGCACGGGCCGATCTGGTCGAGCGAGGAGGCCATGGCGATCGCACCGAAACGGGAGACGCCACCGTAGGTCGGCTTGACGCCGACGGTACCGGTCAGCGAGCCCGGCTGCCGGATGGAACCGCCGGTATCGGTGCCCAGAGCGAGCGGAGCTTCGAATGCGGCCACGGCAGCTGCGGAGCCACCGCCGGAACCACCCGGAACGCGCTCGGTATCCCACGGATTATGGGTGGTTTGGTAGGCGGAGTGCTCGGTGGAGGAGCCCTGCGCGAACTCATCGAGGTTGGTCTTGCCTAGCAACGGCATGCCCGCGGCCTTGAGCTTCTCAATGACGGTGGCATCGTACGGGGGTACCCAGCCTTCGAGGATCTTAGAGGCTGCAGTGGTTTCGATGCCCTTGGTGACGATCATGTCCTTGATGGCGATCGGCACACCGGCGAGTTCCGGCAGTGCGGACTTTTCCTCATCGGACTTGGAGTCGAAGGCATCGGCCTGTTCGAGGGCCTGTTCGCCAGACACCTTCAGGAAGGCCTTGATGCTCGGCTCAGCAGCCTCAATGACTTCGAGGTGTGCTTCGACCAGCTCGCGGCTGGAGACTTCCTTGGACTTGATCTTGGCCGCCATCTCAGCGGCGGAAAGCTTGACGAGTTCGCTCATGTCACTCCTCCCCCAGAATGCGCGGTGCCACAAACATGCCGGCTTCGGAAACCAGGGCGCCCGCGGTTGCCTCTTCCTGAGTCAGCGGGGTTTCCGGCACATCCGGACGCAGGTAGGCTTCCAGCGGAATCGGGTTCGCGGTCGGTTCCACATCGTCAGTAGCGACTTCCTGGACCTTGTTGATAGATTCTGCGATGACGTTCAGATCGCCCTGCAGACGGGTGATCTCCTCGTCAGTGAGTGCAATTCGGGCCAAATCGCCCAGATGCACGATTTCTTCTTTGGTGAAAGTAGGCATGTCCCTAACATTAACGCGTCTGTGTGACGAGCGCCCCGCCCATTTCGCCCATCGCCCCAGCCTCACGCTCCAGCCGCAACAGCCTCGCCACACCAGCACACCGTCCTGCCAAAGTCCCGCCAAAAGCGCATCAGGGTCCCGCCAAAAGCACGCGCGCAGTCCCAAATCCCCCAGTCACTGGAACAATCATCCCGCTGAAGGCTCGCCACCGGCGAAGATTCCTCCAGTGACTGGAGAAATCGGAGCGATAGGAGCCGGTCAGGACTGGGGTGCGGCGTGCTGGGCAATCCAGGCATGCATGGAAACCGCAGCGGCAGCTCCGGCGTTAATGGAACGCACCGAACCGAATTGGGAAATGTAGACCACATCATCCGCCAGCTCAAGCGCCTTTTCGGACAGTCCCGGGCCTTCCGCGCCAAACAACATAAGGCATCGCTTCGGGAAGCAATACGTTTCCATCGGCACCGCACCCGGAATGATGTCAAGCGCAATCACCCGCGCAGCCTTCAACTCAGCAATGCGCTGATCGATCGCCGCCAGCTCCGTCATATAGGCCAGCTTGTTCCCATTTTCCGCATTTTCGTGCACATGTAATGCGATTGCGGAGGCTTGCGATTGCGCCGCCGCGATTTCTCCGGCAATGCGCAGTTTCCAACATTCAACCAGTTCGGTTATGGAAGGATGGTTTTCGACATGCTGATACAGTTCCGTCATCAACGCGCCTTTGCGATTCCACTTATGCGGACCGACGATATGCACGCGTTTTGCCTGAAATGCGTTGGCAGTGCGCACCATCGATCCGATATTGAAATCATGCGTCCAGTTTTCTACGGCAACCTCAAAATCATGGCGACCATGAGCATCAAGATCGTCTTTGATGGCCGAAACCGTCCAGTAACGATACCGGTCGAGCACGTTGCGGCGATCACCTTCGTCAAGCAGAGACGAATCGAATCGACGGTCATAATTCGGCAATTGCGGATCATCCGGACGGGGCTCGCCAAGATGCGTTTCAGCCCACGGCCCTACGCCCACTTCACGAAAAACCGGCTCTCCGGATGCTTTCGCTGCAATATCGATGGGATTAGGCTGATGCACGCGATTCCTCCTCACAACTCATTAATCGATTCAACCAGACGCAAAGTCGTGAAACGTTCCGTGAAACACGATATTTAGCGTCATCGAACCACCAAATACAACCGAAAAGCCGCGATACTTCGATACTTAGTATTGCGACACTTAGTGAAGTTCCGATTCCTTGAATACTTCCACAAACGGCAGATCGGATTCGCTTCCGTCAACCGGATTGATGACCTTGATAGAAGGCGACGCCATATCGACGCCACCAATCAGCGATGCGACGGCAAGCACTTTAGCGCCCTCGTTTTTCACCACGGAGAAGTCAAGGCTCAGCTCGTTGCCATTGCGCAACGTAACCAACGAGGACGTCTGCACATACGACTTTTCAGACAACCAAGAATCCAGCAAAATCACGCGCTTGCCTGCGATCGAAGGCCCCTTGATGGACGGATACACGAAATCCATCACAAAACCGTCAAGGTTCTCCCCACGCGAAGCGGCCGCCTGAATCATGGCGGACACCAGCGGAACCGCGGCCGCGGTCAACGCACCCACCGCGTCAAAATCGTCCACGGAATAACCGGCCTCTTCCAACGTATCCAACAGGATATGCCCAACGATCGAAGCGCCACGATGGTCGAACAGCACGGAGGAAAGCTCCGAGAATGGCTTGTCGGCCATTTCAACCTGCAACAGCGACTTCAGCTGGTCACGCGGCTCAAGCATGGCGAAATCAATGTCGCTATGCGCGGGAGCATCGGCAGTCACAGCAACCGACTTGGTCTTACGGAAAGTCTTCTCTTCGGTCATGTTCCTAGCCTATCCTTTCGGCTCGTCAAACCTTACCTCATACCGACACGTATCAGGCAAAGGTTACTATGCACTGGTTTCGGGAGCGGTGAGTTCGCGGACATCGGCCTTTTCGGGCGCGATCATGTTCACGGGTTCGATAATTCTGCTCTGGTCGACGCGCTGCAGCTTGCGTGCGGTGACCAGCACGCGCGATTCCAGTGACGAGGCGAACGCATTGTAGGCACCGACCGTTTTGGTGATGGCGGATCCCAGCTTGGTGGCACGGTCCCCGAGCACGGCGAACCGTTCATACAATTCGCGAGACAGGTCGAACAGCATTTTTGCGTCATCGGTCAGGCTTTGCTGCTGCCATGCGTACGCCACGGACTTCAGCACCGCCCATAAGGTAATCGGCGAAGTCAAAGCAACCTTGCGCGCAAACGCGTCGTCCATCAGCGTCGGATCGGTTTCCAAAGCCGCCTGCAGCAAGGATTCGTTGGGAATGAAGGCGATCACGAAGTCCGGCGCGTCGGCGAACGCATTCCAATAGGCCTTGTCGCCCAAAGTTTTCACATGCTCGCGCACCGCCTTGGCATGCGCATGCAGCAATTCCGACTTTCGTGCCAACTCCTCAGGCGTGGCGGTATCGGGAATTTCACACGCTTTCTGATAGTCGGCATATGGGGCCTTCGCATCGATTGGAATGGTTTTGCCGCCCGGCATGTGGATGATCATATCCGGACGCTGCGTGCGACCGTCCGCATCAGTGACGACCACCTGCGTATCGAAATCCACATGTTCCAGCAGCCCGGCGGATTCCACGATATTCCTCAACTGCGCCTCACCCCACGCGCCGCGTACCTTGTTGTTGCGCAATGCGGACGACAGGGCGTTGGTCTCGCGGTCAAGACGGGCCTGCTGCTCGCCAAGACCCTTGAGCTGCTCGCCAAGCGCACCCATTTCTCGCTTGCGACCCTCTTCGATTTGCGAAACCTTCTGCTGCAGGGCATCAAGATTCTTTTGCACGGGCGCGAGCGCGGACAATACCTTGCTCTGCTCCTGCAGTTTTCGCTCGTTTTCGACCTGCTTGCGTTCCGCTTCGGCTGCGGCACGCTCACGCTCACGCTCCACACGTTCCTGTTCGGCCCGCTGGGCCTGCGCGAGCTGCGATTTGAGATAGGTCAACTGTTGGGCTAACCCTTCCGCCTGCGTGCGGTATTGGGTCACCGATGTGGACAATTCGCTGATTTCCTGCCGATCAGCTTCGATCTGTGCTTTCGCCTCGTTAAGATCGGCGGTTTTCGCATCACGGGCCATTTCCTGCCCTTTGGAACGGCCCGCAAAAAAGCCGGCCGCGGCTCCAAGCGCGGCCACAACCACCAGAAGAATCACCACAAACACAGGATTGTCGAACATATGTTCTATATAACAGCATGCCCAAGACATCTTGGAAGATCAAAAATCACAAGACATCCGCGTCCAGCTGCATTATGCTTGGAGCCGAAAGCATGCTCACGAACATGCGGCAACGCGAGCACGCTGAATATTCGAGAGGCATTCAAGAGGCAATCCGGGGGTTCGGAAACGCATGGGATTCGATTTGTTTATGACGGCGGCGGCGATTGTTGCGGCGGCCGTGGCCACTTGGGCCATCCTCAGGCTATTCCTAAGCGAAAACGATGGCATAGCCCCCTCCTGCCAGCGCATCACCGATGAAAAGCCCGCCGAGAATCACACCGAAAATCCAGACGAGGAAGCCGGCGAAACACACCGAAGCGACATCGCCAAGCGTCTCGTCATCGCAACCATACTGATCATTCCCACATTCACCGTAACCATGCTGACATTCGGCGGCATCACACTTCCCCACTGGCTGACCAATCCATGGCTGCACGCCATCATCGCCACTCCGGTCATGTTCTATTGCGCCGCGCCGATGCACAACCGCGGTACCGCCGCCCTGAAAAACCGCACGCCCAACGCGGATTCGCTGCTATCGCTCGCCATGACCGTCGTGTACGTCTACAGCCTGCTGGCGTGCGTGGTGTCATGGATTATCCCCGCAGGGTCACGCAATCAATATTTCGCTTTCGCAAGCATGGTCGCCGTGCTGTCACTTGCGATTTCGCTGATCGAGCAACCTCCCATGGCAAAGAAAGCATCGGAAGGCGATATTCCGACCGCACAATCGCAAGAAACACAAGAAACACAAGAAACACAGCAAAGCATGGATACGCTTATCCAGGCCAACATCACATATGAGATTCGCACACGGGTAACGCAGATTACCGCAACCATGACGATGGTCATCGCGGTGTGGACGTTCGCTTTGTGGCTGATTTTCGGGCTTCAGCCGAAGCTTGCGATTGCCGTGTTGATCGGCGCGACGGTTTTGATGGTCGCAGGCTTGGTTTTGCAGGCATACGACCGCCTACCGTCACGGTAAAACGGTTTTCAAAAAAGAAAATCGCGCAGTCGCACGAAAAATGGGCGGACCCGCATGCGCGCAGTCCGCCCACCGTCAACGGTTAGACCGTTTTCGCGACTCGGCCAATCGACAGTCAGTCAGGCCAAACCGATCAGCCGACTGACTCCGAACATCACTTAGCTTCCGCCGAAAAATCGTCGTCGATCTGCCCCGGCGCCCACGAGGAAAGCTCCAAATGGTCGCCGCCAGTCTGGTCCACAAGCACGGTGTCGCCGTCGTGCACTTCGCCAGCCAGCAGCATGCGCGCCAACTGGTCTCCGACTTCGGTTTGCACCAAACGACGAAGCGGGCGAGCGCCATACGCCGGATCGTAACCGGTGTTGGCGAGCCAATCGCGCGCCGAATCGGTAACATCCAGCTTGATGCGGCGATCTGCCAAGCGGGCCGAAACCTGCGCCACCTGAATGTCCACGATGCCGCCGAGCTCTTCGCGCGTAAGCGGGTGGAACATGACCAGTTCATCCAAGCGGTTGATGAATTCCGGCTTGAACTGCATGTGCACGGCGTCCATCACGGCCTTCTTCTTGGCTTCGTCATCCAGTTCGGTGTTCACCAGGAACTGCGAGCCAAGGTTGGAGGTCATGATCAGAATCGTGTTCTTGAAGTCCACGGTTCGGCCCTGCCCGTCGGTCAAGCGGCCGTCGTCGAGCACCTGCAGCAGCACGTCGAACACTTCAGGATTGGCCTTTTCAACCTCATCGAACAGCACCACCGAATATGGGCGGCGACGCACGGCCTCAGTCAGCTGGCCACCCTCCTCATAGCCGATGTAGCCCGGCGCAGCACCGATTAGACGAGACACGGAGGCCTTCTCCATGTACTCGCTCATATCAATGCGCACCATGGCTTTTTCATCGTCGAACAGAAAGTCGGCGAGCGCCTTGGCTAGCTCCGTCTTACCCACGCCGGTCGGTCCAAGGAACAGGAACGATCCTGTCGGGCGGTTCGGGTCGGAAATGCCCGCACGCGAGCGGCGTACCGCATCAGAAACAGCTTGAATAGCTTCTTTCTGGCCGATCACACGTTTGCCGAGATAATCTTCCATGGTCAGCAGCTTCTCGTTTTCGCCTTGCATGAGGCGGCCGACGGGAATGCCCGTCCAGTCGGACACGATTTCGGCCACGGAATCGGCGTCGACGCGGTCCGGCACCATCGGAATGTCTTCCGCCGCGCCGTCGTCGCCAGCCAAGCCTGCCGCACCGTTCTTGGCCGCCGCCTCGTTTTGTTCGGCTTGCGCGATCTCCTTCTGGATGGCCGGAATTTCGCCATAGTTGATGGCGGAGGATTTCGCCAGATCGCCTTCGCGTTCATACCGTTCGGCTTGGGTGCGTAGTTCGTCGAGCTTCTTGCGCAGGTCGCCGATGCGGTTGTGTCCGTTCTTTTCGGCGTCCCAGCGTGCTTTCAGACCGTTGAGTTTCTCGCTTTTGTCGGCGATTTCCTTGTTGAGGTCGTCGAGACGTTCCTTGGCGCTTTCATCAAGCTCGTTTTCCGCTTTCTGCGCGGCGGCATCGTCTTTCGGATTGCCAAGCAGGTACGATTTTTCCATCTTGAGACGGTCGACCTGACGCTGCAGTTCGTCGATTTCCTCAGGCGAGGAGTCGAGTTCCATGCGCAGGTGCGATGCGGCCTCGTCAACCAGATCGATGGCTTTGTCCGGCAGCTGACGGCCGGAAATATACCGGTTCGACAGCGTCGCCGCGGCTACGAGCGCATCGTCTCCGATGGTCACCTTATGGTGGGCTTCGTATTTCGGTGCGACGCCACGCAGGATGGCGATGGTGTCTTCCACGCTCGGCTCTCCTACGAACACCTGCTGGAAACGGCGTTCCAATGCCGGATCCTTTTCGATGTTCTCACGGTATTCGTCGAGTGTGGTGGCACCGATCAGGCGCAGTTCGCCTCGCGCGAGCATGGGTTTGAGCATGTTGCCCGCGTCCATGGATCCTTCGGCCGCGCCCGCGCCGACGATGGTATGGATCTCATCGATGAACGTGATGATCTGCCCGTCTGCGTTCTTGATTTCCTGCAGCACGCTCTTCAGGCGTTCCTCGAATTCGCCGCGGTATTTCGAACCGGCCACCATGGAGCCCAAATCAAGCGAAATAAGCTTCTTGTTTTGCAAGGTTGTCGGCACGTCGCCGGCGACGATGCGCTGTGCGAGGCCTTCCACCACGGCGGTTTTGCCCACGCCCGGCTCGCCGATCAGCACCGGGTTGTTTTTGGTGCGTCGACTCAGGATCTGGATCACGCGGCGGATTTCCTGATCGCGGCCGATCACCGGGTCGAGTTTGCCTTCTTTCGCGGCCGCAGTCAGGTCGGTCGAGTATTTTTCGAGGGCTTTATACGAGCCTTCAGCGTCGGGGCTGGTCACTTTCGCGCCTCCTCGAATCGATGGCACGGCTTTGCGTAACGCGTCGGCGGTCACGCCGTATTGTTCCATGATTTGCGCGCTTTGGTTTGGTTTTGCCGCTGCGATGGCGATGAGCAGATGTTCGGTGGAGACGTATTCGTCGCCCATCTGATGCATTTCCTTGCCCGCTTGCGCAAGCACGGCGGACAGTTGCCTGCTGACCTGTGGCTGTGCGGTGGTCGATCCGCTGGCGCTCGGCCGCGCCGCTTTGGGCTGGGAACGACATAT
>OBWY01001423.1_pt1 | contig 14178 bp, 9 predicted proteins | sample 1538081 | NCBI WGS metagenome assembly OBWY01 (sample SAMEA2580089, study PRJEB22360) | human gut metagenome | biome: human gut; feature: human-associated habitat; material: faeces | place: Denmark | collected 2008/2010
GCTATTTCTTCGCTGTGACGTATCTGGTAACTCCATTTGGTCACCGGCTGGGGGATTCCTACGACATCGGTTTCCTGAAAAGCGTCCGAGCCCAATAGGGGAGAGGCGACCTGCCCGGTGATGACGATGAGCGGCGTGCTGTCCATCATGGCATCCGAGAGCCCCGTGATGATATTGGTGGCGGCGGGACCCGAGGTGACCATGACGACTCCGGTCTTCCCCGATACTCGTGCGTACCCTTGTGCGGCATGTGTAGCTCCTTGTTCGTGTCTCACGAGGATATGTTTCAATTTGTCTCGATAATCGTAGAGAACATCGAATACGGGCATGATGGCTCCTCCCGGATATCCGAATATATACTCTGTCTTTTCTGCGATGAGCGATTTGATGAGCGCTTCCGCTCCGCTTATTTTCTCTGTTGCCATAGTCGTTTTGTACAATTGGGACTCTGTTTCTTAGATAATTCGTACAGCACCTTTGTCGGCCGAGCTTACTAAGGCAGCATAGGCTTGCAAGGCTTTCGATATGTTTCGTGTTCTGTGTCGAGGGGTGAATGCCTCTTTTCCCCGGGTATTTTCTTCTGCTCTGCGACGTTCCATTTCTGTTTCTTCGATAAGCAGGTTGATGCTGCGGTTGGGAATGTCTATTTCGATGAGGTCGCCGTTCCGCACTAATCCTATGTTTCCGCCGGCAGCTGCTTCGGGCGAGATATGTCCGATGGAAAGTCCCGATGTTCCTCCTGAGAAACGCCCGTCTGTAATGAGGGCACAGGCTTTGCCGAGGTGTTTCGATTTGATATACGAGGTAGGGTAGAGCATCTCTTGCATGCCGGGGCCTCCTTTGGGTCCTTCGTAGATGATGACGACCACGTCTCCGCTCTCCACTTTCCCGCCGAGTATGCCTTCGCAAGCCTCTTCTTGCGATTCGAATACTTTGGCTCTTCCTTTGAAGCGGAAAATGTTTTCGTCCACTCCGGCTGTTTTAACGATACAGCCGTCTTGGGCGATATTACCGAAAAGTACGGCCAGTCCACCGTCTTTGACATAAGCGTGTTCGAAATCGCGAATACACCCTTTCGAACGGTCGGTATCGAGCTTGTCGTAATAGTTTTCCTGAGAGCCCATCACGAGGTTGAACCGGTTGCCCGGTGCGCTTTTCCAAAGCCTTTCCGCTTCGGGGGGACATGTTCCGTTTCGTATCGCATACTGTTCGATGGCTTCGGTTAAGGACAGTCGATCTACTCGACGGACAGATGCGTCTATCAGCCCCTCTTTTTCGAGTATGGCGAGAATCGAGAGAATACCTCCCGCACGGTTCACGTCTTGTATGTGATAGTGCGAATTGGGTGCTACTTTGCAAAGCACCGGCGACTTGCGGGACAGGGAGTCTATGTCTTGTATCGTAAAGTCTACTCCGGCCTCTTGGGCTATGGCGAGCAGGTGCAATACCGTGTTGGTAGAGCCCCCCATGGCAATATCGAGAGTCATCGCATTGAGGAATGCCGCGCGAGTAGCGATGTTACGGGGCAATACGCTTTCATCGCCGTCTTGGTAATAAGCCCGGCAGTTCTCCACGATTTGTCGGGCAGCTTGTATGAATAATCGTTCCCTGTTGCGGTGGGTCGCTACGACAGTACCGTTTCCGGGGAGAGCCAGACCGATGGCTTCGTTGAGGCAGTTCATGGAGTTGGCGGTAAACATGCCCGAGCAGGAACCGCAAGTAGGGCATGCGGCATGTTCTACTCGGCGTACTTGTTCGTCGCTTATGGTTTCGTCGGCCGATTCGACCATGGCATCGATTAAATCGAGTCCTTTCCCATCGAGCTGCCCCGCTTCCATAGGACCTCCCGATACGAAGATGGTAGGAATGTTGAGCCGCATGGCCGCCATGAGCATGCCCGGTGTGATTTTATCGCAATTACTGATACAGATCATGGCATCGGCCTTGTGTGCATTGACCATATATTCGACGCTGTCGGCGATGAGGTCGCGGGAGGGAAGGGAATAAAGCATGCCGTCATGTCCCATAGCTATGCCGTCGTCGATAGCGATCGTGTTGAATTCGGCGGCAAAGCATCTTAATTTCTCGATTTCTTTTTTTCCCGTTTGCCCTATTTCATGCAGATGTACATGGCCGGGAACGAATTGGGTGAACGAATTGACGATTGCGATGATGGGGTTTCCCATCTCCGTTTCTTTCATGCCGTTGGCTCTCCATAGAGCTCTCGCTCCTGCCATTCTCCTTCCGCCAGTGCTTGTCGCACTCCGCAATTGATGTTTCATAATCTGTACTCATTAAAAGAAAAACCTTTCCGCTGTGTGGAAAGGTTTTTACGATTACTCTAATTTAACATTCTATGAGAAGTAACTACATACGCCTTTCCACCTTACCGACTCACGACAAGAAGCTCGCTAATGACCGATAGAGAAATGACGTGTAGTAACATAATTATCACAATAAATATTGTTTATGATGTTGCAAATGTATAACTATTTTGTGATATAAACAAATAATTTGAAAGAAAATATATGTTTACTATTTTAAATTGCTTGTATTTACGGAGTTTAATGTAATAAATGAAAATAAAAAACATCGTATAACTGTGTGATTGAAACCCGGTTAATTTTTGTCTTCTTGCTTCTGCCTAAGGAATGGCTGGAATTGAAAAAAATAAAGTGTATATTTGCAAGGTTTTATCCATCGAGAAAAAATCAAGTTATCGGAGAAGCGTTGAAAATTCGTCGAGTTATAAAGGCAAGTTTAGGAGCGATCGTCGGTATTGTTCTGGTTGCGTGTAGTCCTACCCGCCATGTCCCGGACGGTAGCTATCTGCTCGACCATGTAAAGATAGAGACCGATGATAAGTCGGTGAAACCTTCCGATTTGAAATCCTATTTGCGTCAGGAGCCTAATCACCGTATGTTCGGGTTGTTCCGCTTTACGCTCGGGCTATATAATTTGTCGGGAAACGATTCGACCAAATGGTATAACCGCTGGGTAAGGAATGCCGGTACACCCCCGATAATTTACGACCCGGTTTTGATAGAAAATTCTCGTATGCAAATGGAGAAGGCCATGAATAATAAAGGATATATGGCTGCTCGGGTCGATGTCGATACGGTTTCGAAAGGTAAACGTATGGACGTGTTCTATCGAGTCTCGGCAAATACGCCGCATTACATAGACGATATAGACTATCGTATTTCAAACGATACGATTTCCCGGCTTGTCGAGCGGCAATATGCCTCTCATTCGCTTTTGAAGAAAGGATCGAATTTCGATAGAAATGTGTTGGACGAGGAAAGGCAACGTATTTCCGATATGTTGCGGCGCGATGGCTTTTATGCTTTTAATAAAGAACTGATTACCTATACGGCGGATACCGCCGACCGTTCGAAAGCAGTCGATCTCACTATGAACCTCGTTCCTGAGTCTGTTGCCAATGCTTCGGGGTATCGTCCGTACGAACGGTATTATATGAGGAAAATCTATTTTGTGTTGTCTTATGACCCGACGGCGACCGACCAAATCGATGTTGCCAATGCCGGTACATATAAGAATTATTATTTCGTGGAAGGCGACCACCCTTATATTCGACGGGAAACATTGGTGGAGAATTGTTTCATTCGTCCGGGGTTGTTGTTCAGTAGTCGAGATGTGGACAATACCTATACGGCATTCGGGAGATTGCGTATTGTCAAATATGTCAATATTCGCTTCGAGCCGGCCGGTCGGAACGACGAAGGTGTAAATCAATTGGATTGTTATATCTTGCTCAGCAAGGATAAGCCGCAGTCTGTCTCGCTCGAATTGGAAGGTACTAATTCCGAGGGCGATTTAGGTTTTGCCGTGGGAGCTACTTATCAACATCGTAATATCTTCAAGGGTTCCGAAACTTTTTCGGCTAAGGTACGCGGTGCTTATGAAAGTTTGTCGGGCGATTTGAGCGGACTCATCAATGACCGATATACCGAGTTGGGAGGGGAGATAGGAGTTACTTATCCCAAATTTCTTTTCCCGTTTTTGCGTACCGATTTTCGGCGGCGTATGAAGGCCAGTACCGAATATAGTATAAACCTTAATTTCCAGCAACGTCCCGAGTATACGCGAGTCATTTGGGGAGCAGCTTGGAAATATAAGTGGACGACCAATCGGGGATTCTACCGCCACAACTACGACCTGTTGGATATAAATTATGTCTATTTGCCTCGTAAGACCGACGGATTTCTCGAAAACATAGCCCCCGATAATCCGCTTTTACGATACAGTTACGAGGATCACTTCATCATGCGTATGGGATATACCTTTTATTGCTCCAATCTCAATCCCTCCAATCCGGTGCAGCGTCGCACCAATGTCTATACGTTGAGGGCTGCGGGAGAAATAGCGGGCAACGTGCTCAATGCCTTTTCCAAACTTACCTCGAAGGAGCCCGATGGGGGATACAAGATTTTTGGTATCCGATATTCTCAATATGCTAAATTCGATTTCGATTATAGTTTTACCCATTTGATTGACGAGCGAAACTCTATTGCTTTTCATGTAGGTGGAGGAATAGGCATACCCTATGGGAATTCCGATATTTTACCTTTTGAGAAACGCTACTATTCGGGTGGAGCCAACAGTGTGCGGGGGTGGTCGGTAAGAACGCTCGGTCCCGGTAGTTATAACGGCAATAATTCTGTATCCGAATTTATCAATCAATGTGGAGATATACGCCTCGATATAAATCTTGAATATCGCACCAAACTATTTTGGAAAGTAGAGTTGGGAGCTTTTATCGATGCCGGTAATATTTGGACGATTCGTGATTACGAATCACAGCCCGGCGGTCAGTTCCGACTGGATTCGTTTTATAAGGAAATCGCGTTGGCCTATGGATTGGGAATCCGTCTGGATTTCAGTTATTTCTTACTTCGCTTCGACATGGGAATGAAAGCCTATAATCCGGCGGCCGGACAAGACCATTGGGCAATTGCTTCGCAAAACTTCAAACGAGATTCTGCGTTTCATTTCACGGTAGGGTATCCTTTCTGATACTTCTATTTTATATGAGGTCTACAAAAAATAGGATACATATATTTGGAATATCCCGAAATATCCCTAACTTTGCAGCACTTTTTCATAAAAGGTCGGTTGAGTAGCTCAGCTGGATAGAGCAACAGCCTTCTAAGCTGTGGGTCTTGGGTTCGAATCCCAACTCAATCACTCGAAAGGGAAGCAAATTTTTTGCTTCCCTTTCGTTTTTATACAACTTTATCAATTCTCTCCCTATCCCATCTACTAAAATTTCACACTCCTCCGCTGTCGTGCCCCGTGGCATTACGGGGTGTCGCAAAGCGATATAGGTGCACTTCTCTGCAATGAATAGAGGGTTATTTACCCTCCTCCCTGCTGTGTCCCGTAGTATTACGGGGTGTTTTTGCAACGCAAAAATATAGGGGAGGTGGCACGTAGTGACGGAAGGGTTAATTTAATAGAGGAGGTAGAAAATACCGGCAGTGGAGTTAAGTCTCGTCCACCTTTTGTTTATCATAAATGAGGTGGAGTGTACCACAGGACGAGGGAGAAATAAAACATACAAAAATTCCCCTGCTTAGCAACAAGTCGAGACGGGCTTGGAATAGAAATAAGATTCTTTTTGGAGGCGAATTTTGTAGGGGGATTTAGGCTTAATTCACCGAAAAGGAAGAGCTTTATGGGTTTATGTAGGGTGCTGTATTCAGCAATCGTTGCTGTCGAAACTTTCGACTTTCACCCGTTTGCGCGATTTGAATACCAGCATATCCGCTACGAAATAGTTGAACAATCCCGAAATAAGCAGGGCGGCAAGATTACAATAGATAACGTCCCAACCGAATATCTTTTGGAAAATGAGTAGAAAAAACATTTTCATTAAGAAGCCGGCTCCCGATGAAAGATTGAACATGAGAAAACGAATACAGAAATCAGACGTCGAACGACGGCCGATTCTACTTTTCCATATCCAAAAATAAGAACATAGGAAATTGCTCAATACGGCAAATTCAAAACTGATGATAGGTGAAAGGACATATACCTCCCAGTAGCTGCTGAATATAAAAGTCGAGCATATCCACAGTATCAAGGTATCGACACCTGTGCCCAATAGCCGACTGACTACGAATTGTAGGTAAATACGCAGCTTTAACACCGTATCTTTATTATTTTTTAGGAGAATAGGGTTTCAATGGATCTTGTTTGGACAAAACGCGACGGTCGGTGATGAATTGAACCAACCATGCCACGAACAAGAAGCAGGCAATGAACAATCCGGCTACATCGAATATGCCCAATGTTTGTCCTTCGATGGTCCACTTTATTTCCGAGAGGGAAGTATACATGAACACCGTGTTGATAAGAATGACGATCAATCGGAATTCAGTTGGCCCGAGGCTGCCGTAAGTGAGCAGGAACTTACCGCTTAGGATTGTCGAGATATACGTATAAATAGAAAGAACCAAATAGCCCACTAATACCAACATCGCTACATCGAGCCTGAACATGGGCGAAAGACCGGCTCCGATACACATGATACAAATGGTGACGGCATCGAGCGTATGGTCGATAAAAAATCCATAAACGGGTCTTTGTGCATTCCTTACTCTGGCAAGAGTGCCATCGAGGCTGTCGCCATACCAGTTAATCACCAACCCGAGAGAAGAAATCCACAGGTAGTTTTTATCTATATGAGCCAATATGAATCCCACTGCGCATACGAGAGCTCCTACTACACCGGTGTATGTGAGGAAGTCCGAAGTAACCCATGCCGGTTGTCGTTGAGCCAGCCAAACCAAAACTTTTTTCTCTGCTGCATTGAGCACGGAAGTCTGTATTCTTTCAGATGTTTCTTTTCCCATTTCCTAATTTTTGTACAAAAGTACAGATTATTTAGCAAACCGAGTAAAAAAAGTGTATTAAATTATTCATGTTTTTGAAAGATTCGGGTATTCTGCGGAGAGCAAGGCGGGTAACTAAAACAAGTTCTTGGGTTCTGTTTTTATCCCATGAAGTTGTCGTCATGCCATTGACCGGAGTCATATCGACCGTCCGGATAGTACATGGTTCCATAGCCTTCTTTACAGCCATTGACGAAATCACCTTCGTATCGGTTCCCGTTTTTGTAGAAGAATACACCCTTTCCGGTACATTGCCCGTTTACGAAGTCTCCTTCGTATCGCTCTCCGTCAGTCCATATATAGATCCCTTTTCCATGACTTATCCCTTCTACGAAATCGCCGTAGTAACATTCCCCGCCTTTGTGAATGAAAACACCTTTTCCGGTACGTTTTCCTTCGATAAAATCTCCTTCATAGCGATCTCCGTCGGCCCAGAAAAAGAAACCTCTTCCAGAGGGTAAGCCGTCGACAAAGTCTCCTCTGTAACATTCTCCGTCTCTCTGGGTATAGACCCCTTTCCCGGTCTGTTTCCCGTGATCGTAATCTCCTTCGTAGCAACAGCCGTCCGACCATGTAAAAACGCCTTTCCCATGTTGTTCTCCGTTTACGAAATCACCTTCGTAGCGTTCTCCGTTTGCCCACGTGTAGATACCGCGACCTTCGAATTTGCCGTTTGCAAATTGGCCTTCGTATCGGTTTCCGTTTGGCCAAGTATACATACCGGATCCCTCGAACTTTTCATTGACGAAATCTCCTTCATATCGTTGTCCTTCCGGGAATGTCATTATACCTTTGCCTTGTATTTTTCCGTCTTGAAACTCTCCTTCGTATATAATCCCGCAGAGGTCGGTAAGTGTGCCCCAACTGGGTTTACCATCTTTGAGAACTCCTTTGAATGTACCGTCCGGGAGGCTGATACCCTCTCTCGGTGTTTCGCTGTAATAAGTCATGGTATTCTTTTATTATGATATCTTCAATCGTGTTTTCGAGATAACGATATGCGAATATAGGAAAATACAGTCGATTTTCCAAATGTCTCGGCAGAAAATTATATGGGTCGCGTGACGGAAAAATGGTCGTGGCTTAATTTGTATATGTCTTATAATGAATGTATTGTATTCGTTTTTAACCACGGGACTGTTTATACCGATAACCTTTTGTTATGAATGGTAAAAAAGAATGATAATCAAAATCAGGTTTCGCTTGTTATATTTGTAACGGAATAAAGAAAACTCATCATTTAAATATAACGAATATGGAATTTTTGACGAATGAAAAGCTCACGATCGTGGGTGCTGCCGGTATGATCGGTTCGAATATGGCACAGACTGCATTGATGATGCGTTTGACACCTCATTTATGTTTGTATGACCCTTATGCTCCGGCATTGGAAGGTGTTGCCGAGGAATTACGTCATTGTGCATTTAAAGGGGTAGATATAACCTTCACGAGTGACGTGAAAGAAGCTCTTACGGGAGCCTCGTATATCGTATCTTCCGGAGGGGCTGCTCGCAAAGCAGGAATGACAAGAGAGGATTTATTGAAAGGAAATGCCGAAATTGCCGCTCGATTCGGTAAGGATATACGCAGCTATTGTCCCGATGTGAAACATGTGGTCGTCGTTTTCAATCCGGCCGATATTACGGGGTTGATCGTATTGCTTTATTCGGGTTTGAAACCGTCTCAGGTATCTACGCTTGCGGCGCTCGATAGTACGCGTTTGCAGAGCGAGCTGGCAAAATATTTCCATGCGGTGGCCGATGAAATCGAAAATTGCCGTACCTATGGAGGGCATGGCGAGCAAATGGCGGTTTTTGCTTCGACGACAAAAGTAAAAGGAACTCCGCTCGCCGAGCTTATCGGAACGGAAAAATTACCGGCCGAAGACTGGGAGAAGATACGCCAGCAAGTCGTTCAAGGAGGCAAACACATTATCGATTTGCGAGGACGCTCTTCTTTTCAGAGCCCGGCCTATCTTTCTATCGAGATGATTGCTGCGGCAATGGGTGGAAATCCTTTCACGTGGCCGGCAGGTGTTTATTTGTCTGACGGGAAATTCAACCACATACTTATGGCGATGGAGACGATTCTCGATCGTTCGGGAGTACATTATAACCCGGTGTATGGTACGCCGGAGGAAGATAAAGAATTGGAGCGCAGTTATAAGCATTTGTGCGATTTGCGTGATGAGGTGATATCGATGGGAATCATTCCTCCGGTTTCGGAATGGAATAAACTGAATAAAAATATCGAATAAACAGCGTTGTCGAACCTGTGGAATCCTGTTATAAAAATAGCGACTTCTTACGAGAAGCCGCTATTTTTATCTTTATATTATACGGGAACCGGTAAATCAACGTCCGAAGTTAAATATGTCGGAGTGTATATGCTCCCGATCCATAATGACTTTCAACTCTTCCACTTTGTCGGGATAAGTATTAGCTAAATTATTGTCTTCATGCGGGTCTTCGGCAATGTTGTACAACTCATGAGTCGGGTTTCCGTTTTTGATATTTTGTCGAATCAGTTTCCAATCTCCGGCTCTTACGGCTTGGCGACCGTTTTCCTCGTGGAACTCCCAATACAAGAAGTCATGTTGCCGTTGTTCCCCCTTTCCGGTCAGAGTAGGGAGTATAGACAACCCGTCCATCGCCTCTTCGCGCCAATTCGTATCTTCACCCAACAATTCTACGAAAGTAGGCATCATATCCCAGCCGGCTGCCATCAAGTCGCTTATAGAGCCGGCTTCGATAGTCCCCGGCCAATAGGCGATATAAGGCACGCGCATACCGCCCTCGTACAAAGCTCGTTTCAATCCTCTCAGTCGTTCCTCTGTGTTGAAGAAAGTCGGATCTGCTCCTCCCTCGTTATGAGGGCCGTTATCGCTCGTGAATATAAATAAAGTCTTTTCGGAGATACCCAGCTCTTCCAGTTTATCGATGATTTGTCCCACATACGTGTCCAATCGGGTAATCATAGCCGCAAATTGTGCGCGGGGATTAGTTGCTGTACCATAATCTCCGTTGTCGTACCACGGGTGGGGCTCTTGAAATTTACCTTTATACATATCGACGATACTGTCTTGCGGCTGACACAGTTCGGCATGGGGAATCGTATATGTGAAATAACCGAAAAATGCCTTGTCCTTATTGTCTTCGATGAATTTCATCGCATGTTCGTGTATGGCATCTTGCGAATAACGTCCGTTTTGATACTCTTTTTCTTGGTTGTTCCACAAATACTCCGGGTAGTAAGAGTGCGCTTTACGCTGACAGTTGTATCCGTAAAATACGTCGAATCCCATCTTGTTAGCTTCTCCGCCCGAACCGGGATAACCCATACCCCATTTACCGAAACAACCTGTCACATATCCGTTTTGTTGAAACAGATGTCCCAACGTTTCTACGTTCGGATCGAGAGGCTCTTGTCCTTCAGGTTGTATTTCTTTATTTCCCCGTATTTTGGTATGTCCGGTGTGTTGCCCGGTCATCAACGAAGCTCTTGATGGAGCGCTTACGGCTGTACTTGCATAAAATTGAGTGAAACTCATGCCTTTATTTACGAGCCTGTTCAGATTGGGAGTCGATATCATTTGTTGGCCGTAGGCCTCTATATCGCTGTATCCCATGTCGTCGCAAAGCAAGTAAATGACATTGGGGCGTTCTGTTGTGGCGACAGCATCTCTTTCTTGGGCGAAGCACAAACCCGAAGTAAGGAGCAGGCTGCTTGCAGGGTATATAAATTTATTGGTATTCATACGTTTTATAAAGGTGTTTAAAGTTTGCTATCGAGAAGTTTGAGTGTGGTCGTTTTCCCGTTTTCCGGTTCGATGACTAAGACGATAAATCTTTCGGGATATTTCAATTCCCCTTCGAAGACGGTATCGGCAGAAAAGTAATTTCCTAACAGTTGGCCGGAGAGGCTCACTGCTTTGATCGTGTTGCGTCCGTTCAGTCCGGTTATGCTCAGTCGTCCGTCGTAGAGGTGAGCTTTGGGTGCTACGCTTCTGTCTCCGTTTTCAATTCCTGTGGGGGTTTTTAAAGGCACTCGATAAAAATACCACCCCGAACCTGTTCCTATACCGGCGTTGTATAGAACGACTCCCCATGTACCGTCTTGGGCGTTTAACAGATAGGAATTGTCGCCTTCGTACTTGATAGAGTAGCTCCCGTTTTCATGACCGCTGGATTCGATTGTGAATTGACTCCCGAGAGTAGAAGCGGTAAAATATTCTTTTTCTAAGACTTTCGACCCGGATATTTGCAAGTTCGTCCCTTTGTTTACGATATATACCCGATTATTTCCGGCATCTTCCAACCGCCAGAGAAATTTGTCTGTTTGGTTCGCCGGTTTTTCCACCCTCAGTGCGGTGGAATAATCCCCACCAGTGTTCGTATCATAGGCGATATATCTCTCTTTTCGGTTGGTGTCGGTGTGAGCATTCATGATTTGATACCAAATCGGGTCTTCGGCTGTGCTTATTTCGGGGGTGGCTAATACGGGAACAGCGGCTTCGAATATGGCTATCAGGCTCGTACTTTTCGTTACGGTAAATGTGTAGACCGATTCTTCACTCACGATTTCGTTTCCCTCTTGCCAACCTTTGAATTCTATGGCAGACTCCGAATTTTCATTGATAATAGCTTTTACGGTGACTTGTGTCCCTATTTCGTAACGGCCGGCGTCGTTTGCCGGTGTTTCGATAATGGCAGTTCCCAGTTCGTCGTTGTTCGATGATACGCTTATAAAGCGGTCGGTTCTATCCGATGGTTCCAAAACATACACTACGAAATCATATACCCGTCCGCTAATCGAGGCATCGGCCGAGGAGGGGGTTGTCGATTCTATTCTTATGCGTATGCGAGTTTTTCCGAGTTCTGCGTTTTCGGGTATCGCTATGGTCTGTACGAAACTTTTGGTGGAGGCTGCTACTTGGGCGGGTCGTGATTCCTTTTCGAATACACCGTCGCGGTTCCAGTCGGTGTAAGTCGAGAGGGTATAGTTCGACGGATCGACGGTCATAGTCGCATTGAACTCGAAAGTTTCGCCCGCGATCAATAAGGAAGTCTCTTTCGACACTATGGCGAAATAACTGCCGGGAGAGTTCGGTTTTGCATATCCCAACGGGTAGATGACAGCATCGCCCGAGGTCGTTGCCGAAGAGATATAGCCTCCGTTGGCAGATCCGGCCGGCATTTGGTATACGGGGCTTTTTTCGCTGATACGCCCCAGCCGTATCATGGTTTCGAAAGGGTTCGATGAAATGTAGTCGTTACTCGAATCGTCGGCGGCTATTGCCGGTATTGTCATTGTAGCAACGGTGGCCGCTGCCAGAAATTTAAAGAATATATTCATGTCTTATCTATTGGATATAAATACAAAAGCATAGGACAATATAATTTTATCCTATGCTTTTATATCAAAGTTATTTAATGAATTTGATCATTTCTCCGCCTACATTTGCGATATACACACCTTTTTCGAGGGACGATACAGAGATTTCTGTTGTATTGTTTACTTGCAAGACAATCTGTCCCGACAAATTATAAACGGTGGTTTGGGTGGGATTGGGGGAAATCAAGAGTCCGGCGTGAGCATCGTAATAAACCTTACCGGAAGCTATTCCTTCGATTCCCGATGCCGGAGAGATGGCGATTTCGAAATCATAGGCAATACCGTTTCTTATCTCGTTATAGAATTCGGTAAAGACTTTCGAGGGCCAGTCGTTGGACCAGGGATCGGGCCCCATGTAAACGACGCGCATGCGATAGGTTCCGGGAGCGGTTTCGGCCGGAACGGTTATCGTTCTGTCCCAACCTTCTGTAACATTGCCGTCAGGATCGTCGAAAGTATTGTCGCCTGAGTTATTGCCTACGGCAGCGTAAATCTCGTTTTCGCCGCTGAATTCTTTATCGTTGTTCCAGTCTATGTAGAGTGTTTGGTAAGACCAGACGATTTCAGGCTCGCATACGATGTCTCTATATCCGTTGTTATAGGTGATATCCTCGTTATACTGCTTGAAATTCATGGAGAAGTTTTCAACACCCTCTTCGAGGCGGATCAGATTTTCGGTCTTGTCGATAACAGCTCCTTCTACTTGTGGTGTATGTAGTTTTTTATATTCGGTGAAGGGGAGTTCTTCTTGGGTTGCGCAGGTGAACAGAGTCTCGGTATTATCGCCTGCGGTATAAGAAACAGAGCCTAAATAACGGTTCTGTTGATTAAGGTCCGTGACGTAGAAACGGGTCATGATGGGATAATCCTTTTCGACGAATTCGGCGACGAGAGTTTTATCTTCTGTTCCTTCGTAAGAATAAGTGTGTCTGTAACTTATAACAGTTTCAGTTCCCTCTTCCACCCATCTGTAAAACATATAGTTGTCGGCTGCGGTCGCTTTTACGATAAGAGCTTCCGTTTCAGGAACCTCTACACTTGTCGACTCTTTTCCTTCTATGGATACCGATCCTTTTGCCGAGTCTGCCGATTTTACTGAGACGGTTTTGGTAGCCGTTGGAGGGGTGTATTGAGCCGGATAGAAAAACCAGCCCGAGGCTTGGTGTGTTCCCATTTCATAAACGGTTACACCGTAATCCCATGACGTATCTGCGGCGTTCAGATAAGCGGCTCCCGAAATCCCGGTGTAGTCCAGACAGTATTGTTTATCGGCACATTGCTGTTGTCCCGTGGAAGCAGATGTGGCCAGTACCCAAACAGCACCCTCGTCTGCACTCATCTCTAACATCGTATTGTTGATAGCGGTAGCTTCTACTGGAACAACAATGCGCATACCGCTCGAATGAACCAGTACGCAGTAATTGTCGCCTCCGTCCGCTTTTTCCAAACGCCAGATGTAAGCAGCATCGGTTGGCGGTGTGGTTAGCTGGTCGGTACATAAATTCGAACCGTCCCATTTCATAAATCGGTTTTGTCGATCGGAAGCCGTGAGGTGGGACGACATCATTGTATACCATTTGGGGGATTCCGCTGTGAAACGACCCCTGAAATAGGGGTAACCTGTGCTACGGATAGATTTGAAACAAGTAGACCTGCTAAAAGCAGTAACGGATTAAATAAAGATTTTTTCATACATAAAGTGTTTTTAATGGGTAATTAAATGTGTTTGTTTATTTTTTAATGATATTAGTAACGAACGGTTGTCTTTTATATAATTTTATTATGGGTTATTTCTAACGGTATGTAATCGCTTATATATTTTATAACTAATATGAAGGTTTAATCCCTAGTGAGAAAATTGTTTTTT
>OBWY01001428.1_pt1 | contig 14086 bp, 10 predicted proteins | sample 1538081 | NCBI WGS metagenome assembly OBWY01 (sample SAMEA2580089, study PRJEB22360) | human gut metagenome | biome: human gut; feature: human-associated habitat; material: faeces | place: Denmark | collected 2008/2010
TCAGCAGGATTCCGGCTACAGCCGTCACAATAATTCCGGCCACCAGGGCTTCCGGCACTCCCTGCATACCGATAATTCCCAATATTACTCCATATACCCATTTGGCTGTCCAGCTGGCAGCGGACGCATACTGATCCCCAAACAAAAAATAAATCAGGTTCATAACCAGAAGGGTGTTGGTCAGGGATCCGGCCACGCCTGCCGCAAACAATGCGGTCCCCTGCTTATTCCTCCTGTTCTTAAGCGTTCTCATAAACAGACGGTATACATAATAGGCCACAACCCCAATCAGTATTCTTGGAACCAGGCAGATAACCAGGCTTCCCAGATTTCCGTGAAACTGTCCCATGGTAACAAAGGGTGAAAACACAAAGGACGTGGGATTTGGCATGAAGGTGTTCTTCCACAAACTGGTCAGACCGAATGTCAACCCCAGGAATGCCCCGTATTTCGGTCCCAGAATAATGGCTCCGATAATCACAGGGATATGAACGGTGGTCGCATTCATGAATCCAAGCGGAATATACCCTAAGAATGGCACAAATGCCATGATTACGATAATGGCTGCAATGACTGCTGCCAATACCAGGTCACGGGTTTTGGATAAAGTATTCATTTTTTCCTCCTGCTACTGTTCTTATGATAAAGATACAATGCAATGCTACAACGTAATTATAAGTAAAAATCACATCAGCGTCAATGTTTCAGGCTTATGTTTCCCTTTCTATGCAAGACTATTTTCACATGAGATCCCAGATTAACATAACATTATCCACAAAATGTGGATAAGTTGTGGATAAGTATGGGATAATGCCTGCTTTTTCCCCAGCCCGATCTAAAAAATCCAGAATTTATGAATATTTCCACCATGTGTAAAACTCCAGTTAACTTTTTCACGATTTTTGTGGACAAAAGATCTTTCCACACTGCTTACACAGGGTATCCACCCCCAATTCACAAAGTTATCCACAATATTTTACACTTGTCATTGAAAAAATTTTTACTTTAGTATACAATAGATTTAGATTGGGCAATTCTGCAATACAGTTTTAGGAGACAAAAAATGATCGAAAAAATCAAAGAAAACTGGGACAAAATCTTACTTACTTTAAAAGAAGAACATGAAATATCCAATATCTCCTACAGTACCTGGCTGGAACCCTTAAAGCCGCACTCTTTTAAAGACAACACAGTAACCATCATTGTTCCCGAACAGACCTTTTTACAATATGTAAATAAAAAATATGGATTTTTATTAAAGGTAACCATCTCGGAATTCCTTGAAAAGGAATGCGAGGTGGATTTCAAAGTTAAGGAGCAAATCGTGGAGGCGGAGGAACCGGCTGCGCCCCAGCTGATTAAAAACAACAAGGCCTCTGTCAGCCCCGATGTCATACAGAGTGCTAACTTAAATCCCAAGTATACCTTTGATACCTTTGTTGTAGGCGGAAATAACAACCTGGCCCATGCTGCCGCCCTTGCTGTGGCTGAATCCCCAGGTGAGATATACAATCCTCTCTTTATATATGGAGGCGTGGGACTTGGCAAAACCCATCTGATGCACGCCATCGCCCACTTCATATTAAAGAACAACGCAAAATCCAAGATACTGTACGTCACCTCAGAAACCTTTACCAACGAGCTGATTGACGCTATCCGTAATAAGAACAACATAACCACCACGGAATTCAGGGAAAAATACAGGAACAACGATGTCCTTCTCATCGACGATATCCAGTTCATCATAGGTAAGGAAAGCACACAGGAGGAATTTTTCCATACCTTTAACACATTATATGAATCAAAGAAACAGATTATCATATCCTCAGATAAACCGCCGAAAGAAATTGAGACCCTGGAGGAACGTCTCCGATCCCGCTTTGAATGGGGCCTGACCGTGGACATCCAGTCTCCTGATTATGAGACAAGAATGGCGATTCTGCGCAAAAAGGAGGAGATGGAAGGATATAATATAGATAACGAGGTAATCAAATACATCGCTACCAATATCAAATCCAATATCCGTGAGCTGGAGGGAGCCCTGACAAAAATCGTTGCGTTATCAAGGCTTAACAAGTGCGACATCACCCTGGAACTGGCCGAGGAAGCATTAAAGGACATCATTTCCCCCAATGCCCAGAGGGAAGTGACACCTGACCTGATTATCCAGGTGGTTTCCGATCATTTTGGCCTTACCCCCCTGGATATTTCATCCCAGAAACGTAATAAGGAAATCGTATACCCAAGACAGATCGTCATGTACCTGTGCAGGGATATGACGGCCACTCCTCTCCAGACCATCGGACGCTACCTGGGAGGAAGGGACCATACCACCATCATACATGGCGCTGAGAAGATAACCGGCGACATGGCAAAGGATGACACGTTGAGAAATACCATAGAGATACTGAAAAAGAAGATCAATCCACAATAGGAAGTGGAATCCATGTGGACGGGCTGTTGATAACTGATCTTTTCTGAAGGGCTTGTGAATGACTTTTAACCACCTGTGGATAAACTTTAAGTTTTCCCTCATGAAAGCGGATGGTTTCCACATCCTGCTCCACAGGTGCTTGTCCTTAATTATCAAGGACTTCAGACAGTTTTGCACAAACCCACAGCCCCTACTACGGTTTCTACGAAAATTATCTATATCTTCACTCACAGATGACACACCGGGCACATAATTACTCTGAAAGGAAGTTATCAACATTATGAAGTTAAGATTTCAAAAAGACGCCATTGTTAATGGAATTAATATTGTAATGAAAGCTGTACCTTCCAAAACCACCATGTCCATTCTTGAATGCATACTCATTGACGCCAGCACCAACGAAATCAAGCTTACAGGCAATGATATGGAGTTAGGAATCGAGACAAGGGTTGAGGGAGACATACTGGAACACGGCAAGATTGCTCTGGACGCCAAGCTATTCTCTGAAATCACCAGAAGGCTATCCAGCGAAAATGCATCCGTTACCATTGAATCAGATGACAAGTTCAACACAACCATCAGCTGTGAGAACTCCGTGTTCAATATACAGGGACGGGACGGGGAAGAATTTGCATACCTTCCCTATATAGAAAAAGATAAGTATATCTGTCTGTCCCAGTTCACCTTAAAGGAGGTTATCCAGCAGACCATCTTCTCCATCTCACCAAATGACAGCAATAAGATGATGGCCGGGGAGCTGTTTGAAGTCAATGAAAACCAGCTGAAAGTGGTATCTCTGGACGGACACAGAATTTCCATCCGCAAAGTACGTTTAAAAGACCATTATGAGGACACAAAGGTAATCGTACCTGGAAAGACCTTAAGCGAGGTCAGCAAAATATTAGGCGGTGATAATGAAAAAGAGGTGCTGATTTATTTCAGCACAAACCATATCCTCTTTGAATTTGACAATACCATCGTAGTATCCCGTCTGATTGAGGGGGAATATTTCAGGATCAGCCAGATGCTTTCCAGCGATTATGAGACAAAGGTATCTGTGAACAAGAAGGAATTCCTGGACTGTATTGAGCGGGCCACCATACTGATCCGTGAAAATGACAAGAAGCCTCTGATTATCAATATCGGAGATAATTCCATGGAACTGAAGCTGAACTCCAGTTTCGGCTCCATGAATGCAGATTTAATGATTCACAAGACCGGTAAGGACATCATGATTGGATTCAACCCCAAGTTCCTCATCGACGCGCTGCGCGTCATTGACGATGAAGAAATCAATATTTATATGATGAATCCAAAGTCCCCATGCTTTATCAAGGACGAGGAGGAAAATTATATTTATCTGATTCTTCCTGTTAATTTTAATGCTGCTACTGTCTAAGAGAGGAAAAGTATGGAAATAATAAAACTTAGGGAAGACTATATAAAGCTGGGTCAGGCGTTAAAAGCGGCTGGCCTGGCAGAATCAGGCGTAGAAGCCAAATATGCCGCCCAGCGCGTCGATAAATATGCCCCCCGGGGGCGCCCTTGTATCCGTAAACGGCGAGACTGTTTATCAGCGCGGAAAAAAACTGGTGGACGGTGATGTGGTCACCTATAAGGGTGAAACCATTAAAATCACTAAGTAGCAGACTGGCAGGAAAATCCATGATTATAGAATCCATAGAACTGAAAAATTACCGCAACTACAAAGAACTACATATGGAGTTTAATCAGGGAACCAATATACTTTATGGGGACAATGCCCAGGGAAAGACCAATATCCTGGAGGCAGTCTATGTGTGCTGCACGTCCAAATCACATAAAAGCGCCAAGGACAGGGATATCATCCGGTTCAACCAGGATGAATCCCATATTAAATTGCAGATAAGGAAAAACAATGTCCCTTACCGCATTGACATGCATCTGAAAAAGAACAAGCCAAAGGGCATTGCCATCAATGGGGTTCCCATACGCAAGGCCAGTGAGCTGTTCGGCATAGCCAATGTGGTATTCTTCTCGCCGGAGGATCTGAATATCATAAAGAACGGGCCATCCGAGAGGAGGCGGTTCATTGATATGGAACTGTGCCAGCTGAATAAACTCTATGTCCATTCCCTTGTACAGTATAATAAGGTCCTTCTTCAGCGAAACAAGCTGTTAAAGGAACTGTTTTTCAGGCCGGAATATGAGGAGACCCTGGATGTGTGGGATATGCAGCTGGTGAATTACGGACGTGAGGTGATTAAGTTCCGAAGAGAATTCATTAAGCAGCTCAATGAAATCATACACGCCATTCATCTGAGTCTCACAGGCGGCAGGGAGGACATATCCATTTCCTATGAACCCTACACCCGGGAAGACCAGATGGAGGATATCCTTAAGAAGAACCGGGCCCAGGACATGAAGCAGAAGACCACATTGTCGGGACCTCACAGGGATGACATAAGTTTTATTGTAAATGGTATTGATATACGCAGGTTCGGATCCCAGGGGCAGCAGCGCACAGCGGCCCTGTCCCTTAAGCTGTCAGAGCTTCAGCTGGTGAAACAATTGAGCCATGACGATCCAATCCTGCTTTTGGATGATGTGTTATCAGAGCTGGACAGCAGCAGGCAGAACCATCTGCTGTCAGCCATCAAACATATACAGACTATGATTACCTGCACAGGTCTGGATGATTTTGTCAATAACAGGTTCCAGATAGATAAGGTATTCAAGGTAATTGACGGGACTGTCATCAACGAGAATTAATGCCGTACTAGAAAGAAAGGATGATTATATAACATGGGAGAGCAATACGGAGCAGATCAGATTCAGATTTTGGAAGGACTTGAGGCGGTTAGGAAGCGGCCTGGCATGTATATAGGCAGCACATCTGCCAGAGGTCTCCATCATCTGGTGTATGAGATTGTAGATAATGCGGTAGATGAAGCATTGGCGGGATATTGTGATTCCATCGATGTGACCATTAACGAGGACAATTCCATCACAGTCATGGATGACGGCCGCGGTATTCCGGTAGACATCCAGAAAAAGGCAGGTCTTCCTGCCGTGGAAGTTGTATTTACCATCCTCCATGCCGGCGGTAAATTCGGCAACGGCGGATATAAGGTATCCGGCGGCCTTCATGGCGTTGGTGCTTCGGTTGTCAATGCATTGTCTGAATGGCTGGAGGTCCAGGTCTATAAGGATGGAAATATTTACCAGCAGCGGTATGAAAGGGGGAAAGTAACATACCCCTTAAAGATTGTGGGCAAATGCGGTCCGGAACAGCATGGCACAAGAGTTACCTTTCTGCCTGACAAGGAAATATTTGAAGAGACAGTCTATGATTATGATACCCTCAAAATCCGGCTCAGGGAGACGGCGTTCCTGACGAAAAACCTGAAGATTATCCTCAAGGATGACAGAGACGAAAAGAAAGAAAAGGTATTCCACTATGAGGGCGGAATCAAGGAATTCGTCACATACCTGAACAAGGGCAAGACCCCTATCTACGATCAGGTTATTTACTGCGAGGGAACCAGGGAAGGCGTGTATGTGGAAGTTTCCATGCAGCACAATGATTCCTATACCGAGAATATCTACACATTTGTAAACAATATCAATACGCCTGAGGGAGGCACCCATCTCACCGGCTTTAAGAACGCCCTGACCAAGACCTTCAACGACTATGCCAGGGAGAAAAAGCTATTAAAGGACAGCGAGGATAACCTGTCCGGCGAGGATATACGTGAGGGCCTGACAGCCATCATCAGTGTTAAAATCGAGGATCCCCAGTTTGAGGGCCAGACAAAACAGAAGCTGGGAAACAGCGAGGCCCGTGCGGCAGTGGACAATATTGTCAGCGAGCAGCTGACCTATTTCCTGGAGCAGAATCCGGCTGTGGCCAAGTCCATGTGTGAGAAATCCATACTGGCACAGAGGGCCCGTGCAGCGGCCAGAAAGGCCAGGGACTTAACACGCCGTAAATCAGCCCTAGACGGCATGGCCCTTCCGGGCAAACTGGCTGACTGTTCCGACAAAAATCCGGAAAACTGCGAGATTTACATTGTAGAGGGAGATTCCGCAGGCGGTTCTGCAAAGACAGCGCGTTCACGCGCCACCCAGGCCATCCTGCCCCTGCGCGGCAAGATCCTCAATGTGGAAAAGGCCAGAATGGACCGTATTTACGGCAATGCGGAAATTAAGGCCATGATAACTGCATTTGGAACAGGTATTCATGACGATTTCGATATATCCAAACTCCGTTACCACAAAATCATCATCATGACGGATGCCGATGTGGACGGAGCGCATATCAGCACCCTCCTTCTTACATTTATTTACAGGTTTATGCCGGAGTTAATCAAACAGGGATATGTATACCTGGCCCAGCCGCCTCTGTATAAGGTGGAGAAGAATAAAAAAGTATGGTACGCGTACAGCGATGATGAGCTGAATTCCATCCTCAAGGAGATTGGACGCGACAACAGCAATAAAATCCAGCGTTACAAAGGTCTGGGAGAGATGGATGCGGAGCAGCTGTGGGAGACAACCATGGATCCGGAACGCAGGATACTTCTGCGTGTCACCATGGATGAGGAAACCACGTCTGAAGTAGATTTGACCTTCACCACCCTTATGGGCGACCAGGTAGAGCCCAGGAGGGAATTCATTGAAGCCAATGCGAAAAAGGTGAAGAACTTAGATATCTGATTTTAGACTGCAAACATAAAGGAGATTGAATATGGAACCAAATGTATTTGACAAGGTTCATGAAGTAGACCTTAAGAAAACCATGGAACAGTCCTATATTGACTATGCCATGAGTGTTATCAGCGCCAGGGCCCTGCCTGATGTCAGGGACGGCCTTAAGCCTGTACAGCGGCGTGTGCTGTATTCCATGATAGAGCTGAACAACGGTCCGGATAAGCCCCATCGTAAGTGCGCCCGTATCGTCGGTGATACAATGGGTAAGTACCACCCCCATGGAGACAGCTCCATTTACGGAGCGCTGGTTAACATGGCGCAGGAGTGGTCCACCCGTTATCCTCTGGTGGACGGACACGGAAACTTTGGTTCTGTGGACGGCGACGGCGCTGCGGCCATGCGTTACACTGAGGCCCGCTTAAGCAAGATTTCCATGGAAATGCTGGCAGATATCAATAAAGATACCGTGGACTTCGTACCTAACTTCGATGAAACTGAGAGGGAGCCCCTTGTCCTTCCATCCAGATATCCTAACCTGCTGGTAAACGGCACATCCGGTATTGCCGTTGGTATGGCCACCAATATTCCTCCCCACAATCTGAGGGAAATCATCGGAGCAGTGGTGAAGATGATTGACAACAGGGTGGAGGAGGACCGTGAAACCTCCCTGGAGGAAATCATGGAGATTGTAAAGGGACCTGATTTCCCCACCGGCGCCACCATTCTGGGCAGAAGGGGAATCGAGGAGGCTTACCGCACGGGACGCGCCAAAATCAAGGTCCGCGCCGTGACCAACATAGAGACCATGGCCAACGGAAAATCCAGAATCATTGTGACGGAACTTCCCTACATGGTTAATAAAGCACGTCTCATTGAGAAAATCGCCGACCTTGTCAAGGAAAAGAAAATTGACGGCATTACCTACATTGGAGATGAGTCCAACCGTGAAGGCATGCGAATCAACATAGAGCTGCGCAGGGATGTAAATGCCAATGTAATCCTGAACCAGCTGCTAAAGCACACCCAGCTGCAGGACACCTTCGGTGTTATTATGCTGGCCCTGATCAATAACCAGCCAAAGGTGCTGAACCTGCACCAGATGCTGGAGGAGTACTTAAAGCATCAGGAAGAGGTAGTTACCAGAAGGACCCAGTATGATTTAAACAAGGCAGAAGAAAGAGCCCATATATTAAAGGGATTGCTGATTGCCCTGGATAACATTGACGAGGTAATCCGTATCATCCGCGGAGCCGCCAATGTGGCGGATGCCAAGAACCAGTTGATGGAGCGCTTCGGGCTTTCCGATGCACAGTCACAGGCTATCGTGGATATGAGGCTCCGTGCTCTCACTGGTTTGGAACGTGAGAAGCTGGAGAATGAGTACAGGGAACTTCAGGCAAAGATAGAGGAATTGAAGGCAATCCTTGCGGATGAGAAGAAGCTCCTTACCGTTATCCGGGATGAAATCATGATTATCTCTGATAAATACGGGGATGACCGCCGCACAGCCATTGGATATGACGATGATATGTCCATGGAGGACCTGATTCCGGACGAGGACACCATCATTGCCATGACCCATCTGGGCTACATCAAGCGTATGGATGTAGATAATTTCAGGAGCCAGAACAGAGGCGGCAAGGGAATCAAGGGCATGCAGACCATTGAGGAGGACTATATCGAGGACCTTCTTATGACCACCAACCATCACTATATGATGTTCTTTACCAATACCGGACGCGTGTACCGTCTGAAGGCATATGAGATACCGGAGGCAGGACGTACAGCCAGGGGAACGGCTATTATAAACCTTCTTCAGCTGATGCCGGAGGAGAAGATTACGGCCATTATCCCCATGCGTGAATTTAACGATGACAAATATCTGTTCATGGCTACCAGAAACGGCATGGTCAAGAAAACACCTATGGTGGAGTATGAGCATGTGCGCAAGAACGGACTGCAGGCAATTGTGCTTCGGGACGGCGATGAGCTGATTGAGGTAAAGGCAACAGATAACAGCCAGGATATCCTGCTTGTCACACGCAAGGGAATGTGTATCCGTTTCAATGAGACCGATGTAAGGGTGACCGGCCGGGTATCCATGGGTGTCATTGGAATGCGGTTTGAGGATGACGACGAAGTCATCGGAATGCAGATGCAGAGCCAGGGAGACAGCCTTCTGGTGGTTTCCGAGAACGGCATGGGCAAGCGTACTATGATTACTGAATTCAGCGCCCAGAACAGGGGCGGAAAGGGTGTTATCTGCTACAAGTGTACGGATAAGACCGGTTATCTGGTAGGTGCCAAGCTGGTAAATGACGGCCGGGAAATTATGATAATAACAACAGAAGGCATTATTATACGCATGACGGTTGACGATATCTCCGTGATTGGACGAAACACCTCCGGCGTCAAGCTCATGAGCATTGATCAGGATTCTGACATCAAGGTGGCAAGTATAGCCAAGGTAAGGGAAAGCGTTACCAAGGACAGCAATGTATATGATGAAGAGTATTACGAGGAAGAGAACGGGGATTCTGAAGAAGAGAGTGAAGCAGATGTAGATTCAGATGAAACGGTTTAAGATTCAGTTCCATGAAAAGGCTGTCAGTTGCGACAGCCTTTTTATGAAATAGTCATTATGAAATAGTCATTGATGTTTTTGTTCCCTTACCTGGTTACGGACAAAAGAGGAGAACCGAACAATATGGTAATGTGGTCATTGGCAGCAGAATTATTAGGACTTATCATTCATATTATTCTCATTTTATACTATCACGAACGGCGGCTGGTATCCAACAGCAGGCGGAAAATCTATCAGGTGTGTCTTTGGATTTCCGTCTTGACCATCCTTTTGAACATTGTCTGTGTACATATGGTCACGAAGCCCGCCGTTGTTTCCCATGGGGTGAATATGCTGCTTAACAGCCTGTATTTCATTCTGTGTGTTTTGACCTGCTCTGTTATGGCTGTCTACATGTTTGCCCTGACACTGGAACATGTGTATGATAAACGTTGCCTGAGAATAACCGGCAGAATCGTCCTTATACTGAATATCATATTTTGGGGAATTGTAATCTGGAATCTTAGAAGCGGCGTGCTGTTTTATTTTGATGAAAACCAGATATACATAAGAGGTCCCTTAAACAGGATTGGATATTTAGTCATGGCAATTGAGATGCTTATGCTGGTGCTGTGCTACATGCGCAACCGGCGCAGCGTCAGCAGGCCGGTGGTCAGGTTAATCCGCACCATGCCGGTGATCGCAGCCATCTGTATTGTGTTCCAGCATATTTATAAGGACCTTCAGTTAAATGGCATGTTTATGGCCATTGTCAATATGGTTATATTCATCAGCTTCCAGACCAGGCGAAGTGAGGTGGACAGCCTTACCTTTATCGGAAACAGGAACAGCTTTTTTGAGGAGCTGTCCCTGAGAATAGCCAGCAGGCAGTATTTTCAGGTAGTTCTTGTGTGTCTGAAGCAGTTTTCTCTTGTAAATGAGAAATTCAGCTACAAAAAAGGGGATGAGTTTTTATATAATATTGCCAGGGAGCTGGACCACATACTGCCCGGCGCCAAGGCATTCCGGTTTGGAAATGTGGAGTTTGCAGTGCTGCTGCCCTACGCAACAGAAGAAGAATCAACCGGAAGTCTTAAAAGGATACAGGAACGCTTTGAGGAACGATGGGAACTGGGAGCTGTGGGAAGTTATATCCAGGCCTATTTCACCGATGTGATGTACAGGGGACAGGAATGGAATGCCACCCAGATTATAGAATATCTGGAATCGGGCATTCACTATGCCAAAAAGGAACCGGGAGGCCTGAGGCGGTTTGATATAAAACTGCTGGAACAGTTAAACAGGAGAAAGCGGATTCTGGATATCATGGAGACATCCATCCGCCAAAGGCGGTTTAAGGTATGGTATCAGCCTGTATTTAACTTAAAAACCAACCGGTTTTCTTCCGCAGAAGCCCTCCTTCGTCTCAGGGATTATGACGGTGAACCCGTATCGCCGTCGGAGTTCATACCGTTGGCTGAAGAAACCGGCCTTATAGACGACCTGAGCTGGATTGTGCTGGAGGAGGTCTGCACGCTTCTTGGACAGATGCGGGACAAAATAGATTCTATCTCCATCAACCTTTCCATGCAGCAGTTCGAGGACCGCAGCCTTTGTGCGAGAATCCATGAATGCCTGAACCGGTGCGGGCTGAATCCGGATCAGTTGAAGATTGAGGTTACGGAACGTGTACTGCTCCAGGACATGGATTATATGAAAAGGATGATGGAGGAAATGACAGGAGAAGGATTTGGGTTTTATCTGGATGATTTCGGTACCGGATACTCCAATATATCCTGTGCCCTGTCTCTTCCCTTTGAGTACATTAAGCTGGACAGAAGCCTTTTGGTACGTCTGCCCGGGGACAGCAAGGTCCAGGTATTTGTGAGGAGTATGGTGGAGACATTCCATGCCATGGGTCAGAAAATTGTGGCAGAAGGCGTGGAAGAAGAGGAACAGATAGAATTACTGAGACAATTCGGCGTGGATTGTGTCCAGGGATATTATTACGGAAAGCCCATGCCTGAAGATGAATTCAGGGCTGCCGTAGCAAAAGGATGGGAGGAACAACGAAGATGAGGGAGATAGCCGCAGCAACCATTACAGAAGCAATAAGGGACATGTGTATTGAGGCCAATTACGGACTGGCCCCGGATATGAGAAAGGTCTTTGAAAAAGCAGTGGAGGAGGAGGAGTCCCCTCTGGGCCGCCAGGTTCTGGGCCAGCTTAAGGAGAACCTGAAAATCGCAGGAGAGGATAAAATACCTATCTGCCAGGATACGGGTATGGCTGTGGTATTTATGAAAATAGGACAGGATGTACATATCACAGGGGGAAGACTGGCCGATGCTGTCAATGAAGGCGTACGTCAGGGATATGAACAGGGATATCTCCGTAAATCTGTGGTGGGGGATCCTATAGAGAGAATTAATACAAAGGACAACACTCCGGCTGTCATTCACTGTGAAATTGTTGATGGGGAACAGATTGACATAACAGTGGCTCCTAAGGGATTTGGAAGCGAGAATATGAGCCGTGTGTTCATGTTAAAGCCTGCAGACGGTCTGGAAGGGGTAAAAGAATCCATCCTTCAGGCGGTGAGAGAGGCAGGCCCCAATGCATGTCCTCCCATGGTGGTGGGAGTGGGAATTGGCGGGACCTTTGAGAAATGTACCCAGATGGCAAAACACGCCCTGACCAGGGATATAGAGGATAAGCCTGGGAAGCAGTGGGTCAGAGATCTGGAAGAGGATATGTTAAACCGGATCAATCAGTCAGGCATCGGCCCCGGGGGACTGGGAGGGAGGGTAACAGCCCTTGCCGTGAACATAGAGACATTCGCCACCCATATAGCCGGCCTTCCCCTTGCCGTAAACATATGCTGCCATGTAAACCGTCATGCCCGCAGAGTACTGTAAAACTGTAAATGAGAAAGGAGTCCTGTTCAGATGAATCGACATATGAATGTACCAATGACAAAAGAGGAAGCTGCCTCCTTAAAAGCAGGAGATTATGTATATCTTACGGGAACCATTTATACGGCCAGGGATGCCGCCCATAAGCAGATGGACGAGGCTCTTGACAGAGGGGAATCACTGCCGTTTGATATAGAGGGCAGCATCATATATTACATGGGGCCGTCCCCAGCCAGGGAGGGGAGAGCCATTGGCTCAGCCGGTCCTACCACAGCCAGCCGTATGGATAAGTATACGCCGCGCCTTTTGGACCTGGGTATGGGGGCCATGATAGGAAAGGGAAAGAGAAGCAAGGCTGTTATGGATGCCATTGTGCGCAACGGAGCTGTTTATTTTGCCGCCGTGGGAGGAGCAGGAGCCATTCTGTCCAAATGCATTCTTTCATCCGAAATTGTTGCATATGAAGATTTAGGCACAGAGGCAGTGCGCAGACTGGCCATACAGGATTTTCCGGTGGTTGTGGTGATGGATGCCCTTGGTAATAATCTATATGAAACAGCAGTAAAGGAATTTTGTACTCTGTAGCGAGGGGATATGAAGCGGATTATATATATGGTACTCATGAATTTACTCCATGCACCGATATGGTTTTTCACCATTTCGCGTATGGCAAGAGAAGAAGATACAAGGACGGCTGCTGAAAAATATGGGTATATATCGGAGATGGTAAAGAGGATTAACAGAAGGGGCAGGGTTACGGTCACTGCAACGGGAACAGAGCATATTCCGTCTCAGGACGGATTTATACTGTTTCCCAATCATCAGGGCCTGTTCGATATGCTTGCCCTGTTTTCAACCTGCCCAAGACCGCTGTCTGTTGTAATAAAGAAAGAGGCCTCCAACTGGATTCTGGTAAAGCAGGTATTGGGGGCAACCAAAAGTCTTGCTATGGACAGGGATGATATAAAAGACCAGGTGCGCATTATAACTGAAGTTACCAAACGGGTAAAGTCAGGCCGTAACTTTGTTATATTTGCAGAAGGCCACCGGAGCCGCAACGGAAATGAAATACTGGATTTTAAGAGCGGTACATTTAAGAGTGCTGTAAAAGCAGGCTGCCCCATTGTACCTGTGGCCCTGGTTAATTCCTTCCGTCCCTTTGACATGAACTCGTTAAAAAGGGAAGAAGTGCAGGTTCATTATATGGAACCTATTCTTCCGGATCAATATATGGGAATGAAAACCTCAGAAATAGCACATCTTGTGCATGACAGGATACAGGAAGAAATAAATAAAAATCTCACCAAAAATGGCTTGACAAGCTAAAATCTATTTAGTATAATGGTCAATGCGTCTGAGGACAAGCATGTCAAAAGAAGCAATCATATGGAAAATATCAATTCGGAGAAATACTCAAGAGGCCGAAGAGGCGCCCCTGCTAAGGGTGTAGGCTGGGAAACCGGCGCGAGGGTTCAAATCCCT